>Ga0072500_143893_pt1 | contig 18722 bp, 17 predicted proteins | sample GBScelen77Swater_FD_63803 | JGI IMG/M metagenome (GOLD analysis project Ga0072500, IMG submission 63803) | Hot spring microbial communities from Great Boiling Spring, Nevada - cellulolytic enrichment S 77C v2 (version 2) | ecosystem: Environmental > Aquatic > Thermal springs > Hot (42-90C) ...
AAGGGGCAGTTTTAGCAGGCTACTATAAACGCTGCTTAAACGAAACCCTTAATGAAAGAAAGTATTTTTATCAGGGTTTTAAACCTTTAATCATAAATTTTAAGAAGTTTAAGATAGGAATTAGCATAGGCTGGGATTGCTGGAAAGATAATGGCTGGTTTCATTTTTATGAAGATATGGATATAGACCTATTGATAAACTTAGGGTCTTTTCCTTATTATGTAGGGTCTTTTCAAGAAAGACAAAAGGTTTTTAAAGCCTTAGCTCAGAGGTTTAACTCCTATATAGTTTGTTCAAATCTTGTAGGTGGGCAGGAATGTTGGGTTTTCGACGGAAGGAGTTTTGTGATAGACCCTTATGAGGAAACTGCAGTCCTTCTTTCAGGATTTAAAGAAGATTTTTGCATTTTTTCAATAGATTATGAATCAATTCTTAGAAAAAAACTATCTAACACACAAGCTAAGAAAGAAATAGAACCTTGCAAGTTTTGTGTCTTTGATGAAATTTTTTTAGAGGACAAAAGAACGCCTTTGAGGTTTGATGGTAAAAAAGAACCAAGCCTTGCCGAAGAAGAGAAAGTTTATAAAGCTTTAGTTTTAAGCTTAAGAGATTATGTAGAAAAAAATAAATTTAAAAAAGTGGTGTTAGGTCTTTCTGGAGGAATGGATTCTTCCTTAGTGGCTTGCATAGCGGTTGACGCTTTAGGTAAAGAAAGAGTAATAGGGGTTTTTATGCCTTCTCCTTTTACTTCTAAAGAAAGCAAGGAAGATGCTGAGGCCCTTGCCCAAAATTTAGGGATAGAGTTTTTAGAATATCCTATCGGAGAGGTTTTTGAGACTTTTAGGAAAACCTTAGGCTATTCTGACTTTGATGTAGCTGACGAAAACCTTCAGGCCAGAATTAGGGCTAACATTCTCTTTTATCTTTCTAACAAAAAAGGGTATCTGGTTCTTTGCACTTCAAACAAGAGCGAAGCATCGGTAGGATATGGGACCATTTATGGGGATATGGCAGGTGGTTTTGCACCGATAATAGATGTTTATAAAACGATGGTATATAGGTTGGCTAAATATAGAAACCATCTTAAACCTGATATTCCAGAAAGGGTTTTTCTAAAAGTCCCTTCTGCTGAACTACGTCCCGGACAGACAGACTATGAGGTTTTACCTCCTTATGAAATCCTTGACCAAATTTTATATCTTTATCTTGAAAAAAAGTATTCTTGTCAGGCTATTATAGAAAAAGGGTTTGAAAAGTCAGTGGTAGAAAAGGTATTAGCCATGGTTAAAAGGGCTGAGTTTAAAAGAAAACAAGCACCTTTTGGCCCTAAGGTTACTAAAATTTCTTTGGTAGCAGATAGAAATTATCCGGTAGTTTAATCATTTTTATTTTATAGTTAATTAAATTCTAAAGATCTTTTTACTTCAAAGTTTATATAGATAAAGATCTGATTCGGAGTGAATAAGAGTACTTTATCAACTTTTCTCAGGTTTATAGAACAACTAATCAGAATTTGTTAGTGAAATTTTTAATTAAAATACGCTTGATTAATTGAAAGTTTTTTGTTAAATTTATTTCACTTTTTGGTTGGTAGTTTAAACTTCAAAAAGTGAGGTGAGCTATGTTTTTAAGTTTGTTTTTGAGTATTGGGGCGATTTTAACTTTTTTTTCTTTGTTAGTAGTAAACGCGTATGCGGCTGGGATTGCTATTTATGAACAAGGAGTAAGCGGGCTTGGAAATGCCTATGCAGGTGCTGCGGCCTCTGCTGAAGATGGAAGTACCATCTTTTATAATCCTGCGGGCTTGATTAAGCTCAATAAGCCGGAGGCATCTTTTGGAGCCCATGTGATCATTCCCAATGCCAATTTTAAAAATACAGGCTCTATAGGACGCAATCCCATTACTAATTCTACTTATTCTCTTTCTGGCAACAACGGAGGGGATGCTGGAGTAACGGCAGTAGTTCCTAATCTTTATGTTTCAATGCCTGTAGATGAACGTTTAGTGGTAGGTTTAGGGGTTAATTCTCCTTTTGGGCTCCAGACTGAGTATGATAAAAACTGGGTAGGACGCTATCATGCGATAAAATCTAAGCTTATAACCATTAATTTTAATCCAGCTGTGGCTTACCGAGTAAACTCAAAACTCAGTCTGGGCTTAGGTTTAAACTTTCAGTGGGCAGAGGCAGAAATAAACAACGCTATAAACCCTATAACTTTTGCTAAGTTTGGGGATTTTACTACTCAAGATGGATTTGCTAAGCTAAAAGGGGATGATGTGTCTTTTAGCTGGAACATAGGATTTCTTTATGAACTTTCAGAAAATACCAGATTGGGTGTTTCTTATAGGGCTAAGATGACCCATCAATTAAAAGGAAAGATTGAGTTTGAAAACATACCCACCAACTCAACAAAGATTTTTAAAAAAGATGATGTTAAGGCTAGGCTTAACCTTCCACCGATGCTTTCTGTTAGTGGTTTACATAAAATAAATAAAAACTGGACTGTTTTAGCAGATGTAACTTGGACCGGTTGGAGTAGGTTCGAAGAATTAAGGATTAAATATGACACTTTAGTTATAGGTGATACGGTTATCACTACTAAATGGAAAGATTGTTTTCGCTATTCTCTGGGGATATCTTATCAACCTAATACTAAATGGATTTTTCGTACAGGTATAGCCTATGATGAAACACCTATTTCTTCTGACAAACATAGAACCCCGAGGATACCAGATACTGACAGATTTTGGGTATCTTTTGGTGTAGGATATAGTTATTCTGAGAGGTTAAAGTTTGATTTAGGATATGTGCATATTTTTTTCAAAAAATCTTACATAGATAAAGAACCTGTAGGAGAAGACCTTCTTAGAGGAGGTTTAAAAGGCTATTATCGCGGACATGTAGACATAATAAGCGCTCAGTTTCGTTATGCTTTTTAAAACTTTTAAAAGAGGTAAGATAGATGCAACTTCATGAAAGATTTATTTATACTGCTAAAGCCTATTATAATAAGATAGCTATTATTGACAGAGCAGTTGACAAAAGATTTACTTACCAGCAAACCCTGATAGCAAGTCTTATTTTTTCTCGTAAGATAAAAAGATTTAAAGATCGATTTATAGGGATTATGCTTCCAAATTCTTCAGCTGCTGTGTTTACAGTTATCGGGACCCTAATGGCAGGAAAAGTCCCTGTTATGCTTAATTATTCTACTAAAGCAGAGTATAACATAAGATATGCCAGGGAAAAATGTAATTTTCGTCCGGTGGTTACTTCTAAAAAATTGCTTGAAAGGATTAATTGTCCGGTTTTAGAAGATATGGTTTTTGTAGAGGACTGGTTAGAAGAGATAGATTTAAAGGAAAAATTGATAGCTGTAGGTATTTCGAAACTTCCGCTAAAGTTTCTCCTGACCTACTGTAATGTAGATGAAGACCAAGAAAGGACTTCAGTCATTCTTTTTACCAGTGGAAGTGAGAAAGACCCTAGGGCTGTAGAATTAAGCCATAAAAACATCCTTAGCAACATTGAAGGTTTTAGTGAAATGGCTAAACTTACAGAAAAAGATGTTATCATGTCTATTTTGCCTTTTTTTCATGTTTTTGGGATTACAGTAAACCTTTGGACCCCTCTTTATCATGGCATGACTTTTATTACCTATCCCACCCCTCTTGATTATCAAAAAATCTGTCAAATCGTAAAAGAAGAAAAACCCACTGTAATGGCTGCTACTCCAAGTTTTTGGTGGGGATACCTTAAAAAGGCAGAGCCAGGCACTTTTGATAGCTTAAGGTTAATGGTAAGCGGAGCTGACAAATGCCCTCAATCTCTTAGAGATGCTTTTTGGGAAAAACACGGAAAACTCCTTTTAGAAGGCTATGGAACTACAGAAACTTCTCCTGCTATTTCAGCCAACATGCCAGAGGCTAATAAACCTGGAAGTGTAGGCAAACCTCTTCCTAATCTTGAAGTTAGAATAGAAAACTATGAAACCGGAGAAATCTGTGGCCCTAATGAAATAGGAAGGATATTAGTAAGAGGGCCTAATGTGATGAAAGGTTATTATAATGATTTAGAAGAAACCTCTATGAGGATAAGACATGGATGGTATGACACAGGAGACATGGGATATTTAGACGAAGACGGATATCTTTGGCATGTAGGGAGGCTCAAGAGGTTTGTTAAAATAGGGGGAGAGATGGTATCGTTGGTAAAAGTTGAAGAGGAATTAGAAAAAATTTTACCTAAGGAAGTAGAATGCTGTGTGGTAGAGGTACCTGATGAGGTTAAAGGGGCTAAAATTGTTGCGGTCGTAAGCCAGAAGGTAGATGAAAAGGATGTGCTAAAAAAACTTGCTAAGGTTCTTCCTAATTTAGCCCTACCTAAACAATTTGTAGTAATGGAAGAGCTTCCTAAGATGGGAAGTGGAAAAATAGATTTCCGTAGAGTACAAGAACTGGTAATAGAAAAGATGACCTTTTAAACTTAGCCCTGGTTGTACTCTTTAGGTTCTATATGTATGGTTACCTTAACGTCTTCGTGTTTTTCTGAAATGTTTTTTTCTATTTCATTACAGATATCGTGGGCACATTTTACAGACATCGTGTCTGAGACCGTGAGATGAAACTCTACAAAGCTTTTTCTTCCTGCTCTTCTGGTTTTAAACTCGTGAATATCATGAATTTGGTCTCTTTGAGGGTGGCTTTCAATGGTGTTAGTAATGATATTTTTTATTGATTCAGCCTTATCTTTTGGTAAACTTGCATCAAGTAGAGAGCTGACCGATTCTTTAGTAAGTTTAAATCCCATATAAAGAATATTAATCCCTAAGACTATGGCTATCAAAGGGTCTAAAATCCATTTTTGAAAAATTTTTGCCAAAAAAAGCCCTACTATCACCCCTGAAGTGGTTAAAACGTCGGTAAAAATATGATGGGCGTGTGCTACTAATATCGGTGAGTTTTCCTTTTTTCCTTGTAAATAAGCTAAAAGTGAAATAAGCCCATTAAAAACGATGGTTAGACCTATTAAAATAAACCCTTGGTTAAGGTTAGGGGGAGGTTGAGGTGCTTTAAGATTTTGAAAGGCCTTCCACAAGATAGAAATAGAGGCTAAAAGGATAAAGGTTGCTTCTAAGATAGAAAAAAGGTATTCTATTTTGGTATGGCCATAAGGATGTTCTGGGTCAGGTGGTTTAAGCGCGATCTTTAACCCTATAAAGGCGGTAAAAGCAGAAAGTATGTTTATGGTAGATTCCATCGCATCTGAATAAATAGCTACAGATTTAGTAATAAAATAAGCTATGAGCTTGATTAAAAAAATTAAAATACTTAAAAACAGACTGAAAAGCGAAACTTTAATACCACAAGTTCCTTTAGCTTCCATCAGCTACCATCTATCAGAATGGGCTACCATCTATCAAAATTTATTTTACCATTCGATTCCTAAAAGAAAAAGTAGAATAAAATAACGATATAAGGGCCGTTAGCGTAAAACTAAAAGAATCCTTTAAATAAATTAATATCTTAAAATCTTAAGTAACCACACCTTGACGATAGGGTTTAAGTCTATTAAACTTTTTACAAATTAAATTTATCAAAGTAAATTAAGTATAAAATGAAATCTTCTCAAAAAATACTTATTTTATCTGGTCTTGTAGGAAATATAATCGAATGGTATGATTTTGTTATATATGGTTATTTTGCCCATATTTTTGCTAAATTATTTTTTCCAACTTATGATCCTGTAGTTTCGCTTATTCTAAGTTTTTTGACCTTTGCGGTAGGATTTTTAGCCCGTCCTGTTGGGGCTCTTTTAATAGGTTATTTAGCAGACAAGAAGGGTAGAAAACCTGCCTTGATTATTTCTATATATCTTATGGCAATCCCTTCTTTGCTTATTATGTTTCTTCCTACCTATCAAACTATAGGAATTTCTGCTCCTATCATTCTTGGGATTTTAAGGATCTTTCAAGGTCTTTCTACCGGTGGAGAATATACTACCTCGGTTACATTTTTACTTGAGCATAGTCATCCTAATCGTAGAGCCTTTTATGCAAGCATAAACCTTTTTGGAGCAATTCTTGGTATCCTTATTGGTTCGTTTACTGCTACCATTTTTCATCACATCTTTACCGAAGAAGAACTATTAGGTTTTACCTGGAGGTTAATCTATCTTCCTACTATAATTTTAGCTTATCTCGGGGTGGTGATAAGAAAACAAACCTATGAGACACCGTCCTTTGTTAAAGAAGCTCTTTCGCCTTCTAAAGGTTTCCCTCTGGTTTACGCAATAAGGCACCATAAAAAGTCTATAATTTTAACCCTTTTTCTCTCTGCGGTTCAAGGTATAGCCTTCTTTACCCTTTTTGTTTATCTATCCACTTATTATCACAGAGTTCTTAAAATCCCTTCAGACCAAGCCTTTTTTATAAATACTGTTGCTATGATAGTGCTTGACCTTTTTATTCCTATTATTGCTTATTTTTCTGACCTTTACGGAAGGAGACCCTTCTTTTTATTTTCTCTGTTTTTATATTCTGTTTGTTCTATCTTTTTAATTAATCTCATGCTTTCTGGAGAGTTTAAAGTAATTCTAATTAGCCATCTTGGCTTTGCTTTGATATCTAGTCTTTTCATGAGTATACTTCCGGCTACCTTAGCTGAACTTTTTCCTGTAAAAATACGGGGAACTTCTTTTTCGTTGCTTTACAATACCTCCCTTGCAGTTTTTGGTGGAACCGTTCCTATGGTTTGTACCTATTTTGTTGAAAAAGTAAAACTTTTAACTTTTCCTGGGATTTATCTCTCGGTCATTTCAGGTTTAACCTTAGTTTTATCCATCTTTTTGCTTCCTGAAACCAATCCCCAAAAGACTAAAGACTAAAGACTAAAGACTAAAAATTAAGGTATCTAAAAAAACACAGATTGATATAAAATTTAAGGTTAACATCAGGTTGACAACCTAAGCTTTTAGATTTTAAAATAAAGACATGTTTAAAGTGTTTTTGTCTCCAGGAGAAAAAGGGTGTCAAAAAGTAAGGGAGCTTAAGGCAATAGCTGTGGTAGTAGATGCTTTAAGGGCGAGTGCTACTATAATAGCTTTATTAGAAAAGGGGATAGAAACCATTTTTGTAGTTTCTGAGGTAGAAGACGCTTGGGAATTAAAAAAATCTTTTCCAGAGGCTTTGTTGGTAGGAGAAAGAAATAATTTAAAAATAGATGGGTTTGATTATAGCAACAGTCCATCAGAAATATTTAATGCTCCTAACCTTAACGGAAAATCTGTTATTTTTACTTCTACCTCCGGAGCAAGAAGGATACTTGCTTGTAAAGGGGCTACTAAGGTTTTTGTAGGCACTACCTTAAACGCAGAGTTTTTATCTTCTGTCTTAAGGGAAAACAGCTTGAAACATCAAAAAGACATCGTCATCATCCCAGCAGGTGTTTATGAAAAAGAAGATTTTTCTGAAGAAGACGTGGTAGCTTCTTGGGAAATAGCTAAAAGGATAGGGTTTCCTGTAATCGATGAAACCGGTTTTTTAACCGAAGAGATTAAAAATCGAGAGGTAGAAAAAAATTTCTATCTTTCTAAACACGGTAGAGAACTTTTAGAAATTGGGTTAGAAAAAGACGTAAAAATTTGTGCTCAAGTAGGAATAGCCCAAACCATACCAGAGGTTTATCAATTTACAGAAAAAGCAGCAGTAATTAAAAATTCTTTAGAAAAGGTTTAATAATATCTCTAAGGGTAATAATACCTACTATTTCTTCTCCTCTAATTACCGGTAGTCTTACTAATCCAGTCATTTCCATAAGTTTAGCCGCGTATTTGATGTCATAAAAATCTGGCACCGTGATACAGGGTTTGGTCATTATCTCTAAAACCCTGACCTTTTCTAAAGGTAAGCCTTTAGCTATAACCTTATAAACTATGTCTTTAACCGTGATAATTCCATAGGCATCTTCTTCATCGACCTTTTCTACCACCAAACCTCTGCATCCGTTTTTTATCATAAATTCTGCAGCTTCTTGAACTGTGGCATTACCGTTAATGGTAAAAACAGGAGTACTCATTACATCTTTTACTCTGATTTTTTGAATATCAATCATATTTTCCCACCTCTTAAAAAGTTTGCTTAATTATAATAATAAACTTAATTTCGTCAAGCTTATTGATCATGATGTGTGTTTACTATTTTTAAATGTCAGCCCCACTCCTCCGTTCCTTAGACATCAAATATTCTATCTGAATATATAACCCTTCCCTCTCTCATTGTCATAACCACCCTCGCAAAGCTTTCTTCCATTTTCACTAGAATCAAGTCCGCATCCTTTCCTTCCTCAATACTTCCCTTTTTATCCAAATTCACCGCCTTTGCTGGATTGAGCGTGGCTAATTTTATCGCCTCATGAAGAGGAAGTATATCCTCTGTACTAAGCTTAAATATTGCTTGAATTAATGTTGATGGTGTATAATCTGAACATAGAATATTTGCATAGCCGAGTTTTATAAGCTCCCTTGCACTTAGGTTTCCATGATGAGATAAGCCTCTTAACGCGTTAGGTGATCCTACGCATACAGTCATCCCAAGCTCTTTGGCAGTTTTCGCTGCTTCTATGCTTGTGGGAAACTCTGAAACCGTTATCCCCCTTTCATAAACCCACCTAACTTTTTCTGCGCTGTCATCATCGTGGGAGATTAATGTCAATCCCTTTTCTCTGCATCTGATGAGAAACCGTTCAACTTTTTCTATGACACTGTCCCTCAAAGAAAGCTTCTCCTTTATTAGAAGGCTTACATCTTCTGATTTTATCTTGTAAGTCTTTTCTAAGTACTCTTTGTAATCCTTTTCTTTTTTGAACTGCCCTTGTCCTGGCGTGTGATCCATTATGGACAGGGCATCTATAGCGCGCTTTTCTATAAGTTCGCCAAGATAGTCTATACCCTTGACATTGGTTAGTTCAAGCCTGGCGTGAATTTTGTGATTGGTCAAAAGCCTTGGTTTTAGCTTTAGGATGGTTTCTGCTAGCTTACTTGCCAGCTGATTGCTCCTTAGGCCTAACTCTTTGTCCGCAAAGGAAATAGCATGGAAGAAGGTAGTTATACCCCAAAGAGCTAATTTCCTGTCTAACTCCAAAATGGCCAACTCAAAGGGGAAAAAGGTATTTGGCCTTGGCTCCACTTCTTTTTCTATAGCATCGCTGTGAAGGTCTATCAGTCCAGGCAAAAGAAACATTCCCTTTGCCTTTATTCTTTTTACGCTGTATTTTGGCTCCCCTTCTCCTACCTCTAAAATCTTTCCCTCACTTACAAGCACGTATCCTTGGTCTAAAACACCAAAGGGAGTAATAACCTTTGACCCTTCAATCAAAAACTCACTCATACTTTTTCACCTCCAAGACTTTATCAGCAATAGCTTTTAGATGAGCTTCGTTGTGGAATATACCTATCATACCCACTTCTTCCTCTTTTAACTCCTTTAGAAGCTCAAGAACTATCCTTGCCGATTTTTCGTCCAAAGAGGCAGTAGGCTCGTCAAGAAGGAGAAGCCTTGGCTTCCATATTATGGCTCTAGCAATATTTACCCTTTGCTGTTCGCCTCCGCTAAAGGTAGAAGGATAAGCATCAAGGAGATTGGATGGTATACCAAGCCTCCTTAGGAGCCATCTAGCCCTTTCTCTCGCTTCTTTTTCATCCACACCAAAGTATCTCACAAGAGGCTCTGCCACTATATCCATTGCAGACACCCTGGGAATAACGCTGAAGAACTGGGATACGTATCCTATCTCTTTCCTTCTTAGCCTTATCATTTGCCAGTCGGGAGCTTTTTGTATAGGGACCAATCCGTATTCATAAGAGTTGTAGAGAATATGGCCTTTTGTTGGTATGTATGTGCGGTATATGCACTTTAGGATACTGCTCTTGCCAGCCCCACTTGGCCCACAGAGAGCCAAAAACTCTCCTTTTTCCAACTCAAAGCTTATTCCGTTGATGCTCTCTATTAGTTTTTTTTGTCCTACCTTTATCTCAAACTTTTTGGATAAGTTTTCTACTCTCAAAAGCATTTTTTCCCCTCTAAAGTTGAGATGATACTAAGAGTTGTGTGTATTCGTGCTGAGGATCGTTGAGTATCTGGTCAGTAAGCCCCATCTCCACAATCCTCCCTAACTTCATCACAATAACCCTATCCGCTAAAAGGTTTATCACTCTCAAGTCGTGGGAAACAAAGATTATTGAAAGGTTTAGCTCTTGGTGAATTTTTCTTATCAGGTCAAGGACCCTTGCTTGCACGGAAAGGTCCAAACCTGTGGTTGGCTCGTCCAAGAGAAGGATGGATGGCTCGTTGGCTAGGGCTTTTGCTATCTGCACCCTCTGCTGCATTCCCCCGCTTAGGTTCCTAGGAAGGTCCTTCATCCTATGATTTGGAAACTCCATCTTTTCCAAAAGATATTCAACTCTGTTTTTTATGGAGCTGTAGTTTCTCCAACCTGAGACAAGCAGGCTATCTGCCACATTGCCTGCGGCGCTTACGTTTGGATTTAGACCAAGCAGTGGATTTTGATAGACCACGCCTATGACTGTGTTTTTTAACATCCTTTTCTGATAGGAGTTCAGAGAGAAGAGATTTTTACCATTTACCCATTCCGCCCCTCTAACATCATAAAGATGAGCCTCTCCAAAGGTCGGTTCTATTTCAAAGTTTAGGAGTTTTATCACTGTGCTTTTTCCAGAACCGCTCTCTCCCAAGATGCCTAAAATTTCCCCTTCGTAGAGTTCAAAGGACACATCAGCGCAGGCAACTACAGAGCTACATCTTCTGCAGATGTTTGTTTCTTGCTTTGGCCCTGTGATAGAAAGACACTCTGGACAGCCTTTGCCGTGAATTTTAGTCAGATTAGAAACTCTTAGAACTACCCGCATGTTTGTTAGCCTCCATTCTTTTTTCACAGTAGCTTGTATCGGAGCAAGCATACAGTCTTCTTACAGTGCCGTCTTCCACTATCTCGTCTAAGAAGGTATCCGTAGCACCGCACTTGTAGCAAGCTTTGCCACTGAAGTCTTCCACTCTGAATTTGAAGTCTTCAAACTCCAGAGGTTCAACTGTTGTGTATGGGGGTACCGCGTATATTTTCTTCTCTCTTCCTGCTCCAAAGAGGAAGAGGTTGTCTGCCATATTGAGCCTTGGCACGTCCCACCTGGGTATAGGAGTTGGGTCCATGATGTAGCGTTTGTTTACCATGACCGGATACCTAGCACCTATGGTTATCTCTCCGTATCTTAGAATATCCTCATAAAGGTAGAGATACATTTTGCCATAGTCCTTTTCCTCATGCATTCTTCTGGTTTCCTCTTCGCTTGGCTCAACAAGCCTTAGGGGCTCTGGATAGGGCACCTGAAGAACGAGGATTTGGTCTTGTCGTAAAGGTTCCTCCGGGATTCTGTGTCTGGTCTGGATGACGGTGGCTTTTGTGGTGTCCGTGGTTGTTTCTACTCCGGTCATGGCCTTGATGAACTTTTTTATGTTTACAGCGTTTACGCTGTAATCACATCCTTGGTCTATGACCTTCAGCATGTCGTCAGGACCGATGATGGACAGAGTTATCTGAAGGCCTCCTGTACCCCAACCTTTGGCTATGGGAAGCTCTCTTGAGGCAAAGGGAACCTGATAGCCCGGTATGGATATGGCTTTTAAAATGGAGCGCCTTATCTCCCTTTTGGTGTTTTCATCTAAAAAGGCAAAATTGTAGCTAAGCCTCATCTTTTCACCTCTGCAAACTGGCTTTGTATCTTTCTTAGCCTGTCCAAATCGGATTGGAAGGTAACATAGTGAGGAAGCTTGTAGTGATTGGCAAAGCCCATAGAATCAACGCTATCTACGTGATAGAATACAAACTCGCTGTCTTGGGAGGGATGCTGTGGTTCTTGTGTTTGCATAGCCTTGTCTAAAACAGCCATGCATATAGCCTTTGTTTCGTTATGTCCAAAACATGCACCGTATCCCAAGGAGAACTTAGGCATACCGTCCTGGCTTTCTATCTTTGCTACCAGTTCTACCTCTGTCACCTTCACCTCTCCAACATAAATCTCTTCTCCTGTGTAAGGATGAAGCACGCTCACTGGTGCATAACCTACTCTCAGCTCTGCCACGGTAGGATGTATGTCTCCGTAACCTCTCATGTTGGAGTAGCCTAAAAGCAAAAGTCCTCCTGTTTCTCCTCTGGCCATGTTCTGTAGAATGGCGCTTCTTGGGGGAGGAAATTTGCTGACCGCCTCCTTTGTAATATCCACAAACTCCGTAGATTGATAGGAGGGTGCATCTACAACAAGCCCCTCTTTCCTAAGAATCTCAACAAGCTTGGGAAACTCAGTAGGAAGGTCTTCATCTCCTATCTCACCTAAGAGCTCCTCTATAAATTTCTTTCTTCTTTCCTCATCTTCTTCTAGAAGCTCAAACTTAAAGAGCCTAAGACAGTAGTCTGAGGTAGGTCCTAAGATCTGTCCTCCTGGGATGTCTTTGAAGGCGGCAGAGATCCTTCTTATTATCTTAATCTTCTCCGTTTTGATAGGTAGGGAGTATCCCAAGCTGGGAAGGGTGTTCCTGATGGCTCTGAGAATAAAGGAAGCCTCAAGTATGTCTCCCGCCGCCTGCTTGATGGCTAGAGCAGCTATCTTTGGAGCGTAAAGGGAACCCTCAGACATAATTCTATCAACCAGGAAGTAAAGCTGTTCAGCTATCTGATCAACGGACAGTAGCTTTGACTTTCCCTTCAACCTCTGATACTCCAAAAGCTTACAAGCGTATTCTATAGCTTTTTCACCACCTCTAACCGCTACATAACCCATTTCATAACACCTCCTCTTTCACAGACCTGGGAATGCTTACTAACATTCCCTTTTTATCGACAAAAAAACAGTCTACTCCCAGAGGAAAGAGTTGATTCACTTGGGCAAGAGTTATGAACTCCTGCCGTGGCAGGCCCAAAAGGCTAACAAGTTTTTCCCCCTTAACTCCCGGCCCGGATAGTCTAAGAACAACCCCACTGTGTATTCCCTCTTGCACCTCTTCAACCAGGTAGATGACAGTAGCAGCCTTTTCTGGATTGCGAAGGTCCCCTACTTTGACATCCCAAAGTCTTTCATGCAAAGCCTCCGTTGCTATTACAAAATCGGCCTCTTTCATAGATAAAACTTTACTTTTAGTTAGCCAGACTATCTTTTCCTCTAAAACTTTGCTGTCTGGACCTACAACACAGAAGCTCGTCTGCCCGTCTATGAGCGTAAGAGCTATGGCCCCTAAGGGCCAAAACTTAGGACCTAAAAATTCGTAAAGGTCCTCTGACAACTCAAGACTCTGAACTGTTCCCGGAAAGCTAATCGCCTTTAGCAAACCTCTAAAAACTCTTTGAGTGTAAAATACCTCTCCTTTCATGTTTTTTCACCTTTTTACCATAGTTTCAAACTGAACCTTAGTCTTTGCTATAAGCTTTCTTTCCTTTTCCCAAGCTTCTTCAATCTTCTTTTTCTCCTTGCTTAAAAATCGGTGGAGTTTTTTCTTTAGATTTTCCTCATCCGATTTAAAAACAGCTTCTAAGACAGCTATCGCAACAGCTTTCTCTTCCTCCTCTGCCAAAACCAAACCGTAGCCCTTAATGCCCTTATACTCTACCTCTGCTTCAAAGACCAAGGCTTCTCCCAAACAGAACTCTACACCAAAGCAATCCTTAGCCTTTATCATCAAACATCCAGCCTGCGGTCCTTTCTTTACTTTGACCTCTTCCATTGAAAGCATCTTAAAGAAAATATTCAAAGATTTCTGATCCATCTTAACCACCACCTCTCTAAAGTCCAAATCCATCACATAAACCTCCTTCTTAGATAGGCGGAAAAGTAGTCTATAATCAACAAGGTGAAGACTATCACTAGTATCATCGCAGACACCTTGTCGAACTCAAAAAGCTTTATCCTCATCACAAGCTCAAAACCTATTCCCCCTGCTCCTACCACCCCCATTACAGTGGCAGCCCTTACGTTTCTATCCAGTATGTAAAGATTGTAGCTATTGAATAAAGGAAGTATCATAGGTATTATCGCGTGTCTTATGGTTTGAATTAGTCTGGCTCCCACAGCCTCCAAAGCCTCTATAGGCCTGTAGTCTAAGTCTTCTACTATTTCAGAATAAAATTTGGCTAAAAAACCCGTCGTATGTAAAGCTATTGCCAAAACACCTGCAAAGGGACCAAGTCCTACTGCGCTGACAAAAATCAAAGCAAGCACAAGCTCAGGAATAGCCCTCAAAAAGTTTACCATCTCTCGTAAAAGATTGGTTATGAAAGCATTATTTACCAAGTTTCTGGCCATTAGCATCCCCAATTGAACAGACAACAAAACCGCTATCGTTGTCCCAGTCAAAGCTATGGCTATAGTTTCAAGCATGAGCATAAGGTAAGTTTTCAGCTCACTAAAGTCGAGCTTGAGAAAGTCCCCAAGCAAGGGCAGTAGGTTTTTAAAGCCATTGATTAACTCTGAAGTGTCGATGGGTAAAAACTTCAAAGATAAAAGAGAAAGTATGAATATGGTCACAAGGACCATAACGTCCTTGGTCTTTGTGTGGTATGCCAAGAGCTTATACTGATATATATCGTTTCTGAGCTTGGCAGAAAGCCTGTCTATTATAGATACTACTATCAATATTACTACGAGTATACCGCCGACCTGAGGGTAGTTAAAGGACCTTATCTGACTAAAAAGCTCAATTCCAAGACCACCTGCTCCTACCACTCCTAAAACTATAGCCACTCTGATGTTATGATCTAGAAGATATAGGTTATATCCAACAAAAGAGGGAAGTATCTGTGGTATTATGGCATATCTGAAGACCTGGATGCTATGACTACCTGTGGCCCGCAGAGCTTCCAAAGGTCTTGTATCTACACTCTCTATTGCTTCTGAATAGAACTTGCCCAGAAGACCAACTGTGGAGATAGCAAGAGCTATAATTCCAGGCAAAGGTCCAATACCAAAGGACACCACCAAAACAAGCGCATAAAGAAGTTCCGGTATGGACCTTAAAAAAGTCACCAATCCACGAAAGATGTAGTAAATCAAAAGGTTTGGTGAAGTATTTCTGGCGGACAAAAAGCCTACCGGAAGGGAAATGAAACTTCCTATTATGGTTCCCCATAGGCCTATGACTATAGTCTGGACGGTAAGATTGATTATGTTTTCCACCCCACTAATCTTTGGGGGAATCATTTCCCCAATTAGGGCTATAGAATTGGAAAAACCCTCCACCAGAGCGAATAGATCGAATTTAGAAAAACTAAAGGATAGATAAAGGGTTGCCAGAAAAAGGAACCACCACAGATGTTTCAAAGATAGGCTTGGGAGACTGTACTTCAAAGTATACCTCCTCTAATTCTGTTTTGTAAAGATCTCTTGCCATGTCTAAGCTAAAGTCCGACTGAGGTCCGTCAAAGTATATTTTTCCATCCTTTAGGGCAACCACTCTATCAAACTCTTGAACGTAGTAGATCTGGTGAAGCACACAGATCAGGGTTATACCTCTTTCTTTACTTATTTTTAGAAGCTGGTTTATTATCTTTCTGCTTGTACCTGGGTCTAAGTTGGAGATGGGCTCGTCTGCAAGTAAAACTTCCGGATCTTGCATAAGCGCTCGGGCTATGGCCACTCTTTGCTTTTGACCTCCGCTTAGTCTATCTGTCCTGACGTATGCTTGATCTGCAAGACCTACATATTCCAGAAGATAGAGTGCCTTTTCTTTTACTTCTTTTGGAAAGAAACCTAAACTGGTCATGAGATAATCTATTCCTCTGTCGTATTTACCCAAAGCCCCCATCATCACATTTTCTAAGGCAGTCGCTCTTTCTACGAGGTTAAACTGCTGATAGATTTTTCCAATTTTTTTACGGATGTTTCGTAACATTTCTTTTTTACGAAAATCCACCTTTAAACCATCAAAATAGACTTCTCCCCCATCTGGGAGGACGAACCCGTTGATTATCCTCAAAAGGGTAGTCTTCCCAGAACCGCTGGGACCAATGAGAGTAACTACTTCCCCCTTTCTTACCTTTAAAGATACATCATTTAAAACCTTTTTCCCATTAAAGCTTTTGTTGATATAGCTAAGAGAAAGCATCTTTACCCTCCGTTTATTTACTCTTTTGGGTATCTATAAATTTTTTTATTTTTTTTATAGTTTCATAGTCCGCATCTGACACAAGCTTATATCCTACTATCTTCCCATATCCTACCACTACATCCCTAGGCACTCTGGTAATAGACTTTCTTAGAGCTTCTTTTATTTTTTCTGGCAAGTCCTTCCTATAAGCCATAGGAGGACCTGGTATTTCTGGAGACATCCAGATAACTATGTTTTTTTCCTTTGTGATTTTGCCTTCTCTTAAGAGCTTGTCATAGGTGATGTCGTTGTCAGCTACTATATTCAACGTCTTTTTGAAGACCGCCAACTCTGCCGCATCGTGCGTTCCAACAAAACCTACATTTCTAAAGTAGGCTTTGGGATCCATACCTGCTTTGGCCATATAGTAGAAAGGAACTGCGTATCCAGAAGTAGAGGCTGGGTCTGTGAAAGCAAAGCTGAATTTTCCTTTGTGTTTTTCAAGCTTTTCCCTTAAAATTTTCATACCGTTCTCACCCTCAAGTGGCCTATTAATTCCAAGTAACTGTGCCACTTCCTGAGTTGCCACAAGATAGGACCTGTAGGTTGTTCTTCCTTTCTCATCAATTCCCACAGCAAAAGCTTCCGCACCTGCTCTTTCGTTTGCCAATACGTAAGAAAAGGCTCCAAACCATGCAAAGTCTACCTTCTTTGCCCTCATAGCCTCAATAACTCCCGTGTAGTCAACCGCTGTAAACATCTCAATACACATTCCCATATCTTTTTCCATCCACTCCTTCATGGGCCTGTAGCGCTCAATCATGGATTTAGGTTCCTCTGCAGGTATGAGGCCCATCACTAAGCACTTCTTCTCTGCGGCATAGGATAGAGAAAGGCTCCAAAGCAGGCCTACAAAAAGAACTAACAGCAAAGCTCTGAGCAGTCCTTTCATTGTTAAACCTCCTAAAGTTTTTTTGTATGTATCATAGAAGCCTATCGTTAAGGAATTATTAAATAATTATTAAAAATTTGTTAAAATTATCTTTGATCTTTCACTTAAAAAAAATTAAGTATGCTGAAGATGAAAGGGGTAGTGTCTCATTAATTTTGTAAAGACTTGAGGTGAAGGGTATGGTAGCTTCCCCAATTCTTAATAACCAAAACTACCAGAAAGGAGGGGAAGCTACCATTAAGCAACTAAACAACTTAAACCCTCAACTCCAACAAGAAATTTTAGACTCCTATACTGGACCCCATAGGAACTGGACACACTAAAGTTGTAGAGGTTAAACTCTCTTGTTAGGCAGGGATAAAATATTAAGACAGGAGGTGTGAGATGAAACAGAGGAAATGGACGGCAGAGGAGAAATTAGCAATAGTCCTTGAGGAGCTAAAGGAAAAGAGGTCAGTAGCTGATATATGCAGGGGCATAAAATCAGCCAAACCTTATATTACCGATGGAGGAATAAATTTCTTGAGGCTGGCCAAAAAGAACTTATGAATGCCTCATCTGACGATAATCCCTATAAGGCATAGATAGAGAAGCGAAAGAAGTTCCGTGGCAAGCTATAGAGATAGAAATTTAAAAAAAACAGAGGAGCTATTAAAAACAAGATAGAGGCAATAGAGATGCTTAAGGAAGCTATATATACGATTAGAGCTGCCTGTAAGGCTTTAGGAATATCAAGGGAGAGCTTTACGCTGCCAAAGAGGTAAAGGTTGTTGAATGGTTAGCAGAAGGTCCAAAGGATGAGGAACTTTTGAGGAGGATAAAGGCGATAAAACCAGAGCATCCTTTTTTGGGGATATAGGCAAGTTACCGCCTGGCTTAAGCATAGAGAGGGCTTAAAGATCAATCACAAAAGGGTTTATATGCTCATGAGCGAGCAAGGATTACTTGTCACAAATACAGCTCATAAGGCGAAGAGGGCAGCATCAATCTCTACCTCCACTTTTTAAATAAAATTCCCTTAAATGTTCAGGCAATAATTCCGCAGGATATATTCTTTTGGACAACTTATCAAGATGCCACCACCACTCCTTTAAGTCATGCTCATCATAGTCATAAGGCTCAATACAACGGTTTTCCAAGGCATAACGCAAGAGTGCCTTGTCTGCCTCAACTACCCTCGGATGATTGTCTAATCCCCTCTTATGAATCTCATCCCTACTTAGAAATAAAGGGGCCTCATAGTCATCGTAGCAAAGTTTATAAACATACTCCTCATCATAGACTATTCTTTCCCAATCGCTTAACACGTCTTCATACACGTATGTCTCTTGCAAATGCTCTGGTAGAAGCTCAACTGGATAAGTCCTTTCTTTAATTTTATCTAAATGCCACCACCAAAAATTAAGGCTCTTACGAAAAATTGGTTTATAAGTTTCTTCTTCTGTATTATGAATTGTTATAATTAGCACAGTAATTAGGCGTTTATCGCTTTTTACTACAGCTTCTTCCCTGCTAAGTCCTCTATTTTCTATTTCATCTCTTATAGATAAGTAAAAGAAGGATTGTCTGTGATGATAGGCTGGAATATAAAAAAACTCATCCTGTTTAGTGTAAAGGTCCCACTCCT
>Ga0072500_157956_pt1 | contig 18694 bp, 16 predicted proteins | sample GBScelen77Swater_FD_63803 | JGI IMG/M metagenome (GOLD analysis project Ga0072500, IMG submission 63803) | Hot spring microbial communities from Great Boiling Spring, Nevada - cellulolytic enrichment S 77C v2 (version 2) | ecosystem: Environmental > Aquatic > Thermal springs > Hot (42-90C) ...
GGCTGAGAACTCCCTGCCCGCCGTCTCGGGGATAACGGTCGAGACGAAACCCGACTGGGCGAAGGGACCCATAGCCGACGGGTTGCTCCGGATGGGCGTCACGCGGGTCGAGCTGGGAGTCCAGGCCCTCGACGACCGGGTCTACCGGATCGTGAACAGGGGGCACACGGTGGAGGACGTGGTGGAGGCGACACGCGACCTGAGGCAGAGGGCCTTCAAGGTCTGCTACCACCTGATGCCGGGCCTTCCGGGGAGCGATGCCAAGCTCGACAGGGAGTGGTTCAGGAGGATCTTCGACGACCCGAGGTTCAGGCCGGACATGCTGAAGGTCTACCCGACGATGGTGATACCCGGGACTCCGCTCTACGAGATGTGGAGGCGCGGCCTCTACGAGCCCTACCCGCTGGAGGAGCTGGTGGAGCTTCTGGTGGACTGGCTCAGCTGCGTCCCGCCCTATGTGAGGGTGATGAGGGTCAGGCGCGAGATACCGAACGACGCCGTCGCCGCAGGTGCGTGGCCCGGAAACCTGAGGGAGCTCGTGGAGGCGGAGCTGAGGAGGAGGGGCCTCAGGTGCAGGTGCGTGAGGTGCAGGGAGATAGGGAACCCTGAGGTCCTCGGGAGGGTCGAGGGGGCGAGGCTGGAGTTCGAGGTGATGGAGCTCCGGTACGAGGCTTCCGGGGGGACAGAGGTCTTCCTCTCCTACGAGGACCCTGAGAACGAAGTCCTCGCAGGCCTGCTCCGGTTGAGGCTGCCGAGGGAGCCGGTCGAGGGCCTTACCGAGGGAGCGGCGCTGGTGAGGGAGCTCCACGTCTACGGTCCGGTCGTCCCCGTCGGAAAGGACTCGCCCATCGGATGGCAGCACAGGGGAATAGGCGCGACGCTGCTGGGGAGGGCCGAGGAGATAGCCTCATCGGAGGGGTACAGGAGGGTGCTGGTCATCAGCGGCGTCGGCGTCAGGCGCTACTACTACAGGCACGGCTACACGAGGGCCCTGCCGTACGTCGCCAAGGAGCTCCGCTGATCAGAAGAGCCTGACCTTCCCCTCCAGTATTAGCCTCGTCAGCTCGGTTATCCTGCTCAGCTCCTCATCTACGATGGCCCTCACCTCCGCCACGTCGCCCGACCTCACCGGCCTCGCCGGGACGTAATTCACGGTCACCGAGAGAGGCTGGTCGATCCTCCGGCCGATCTGGGAGAGGACCTTGACGTAGACCTCCTCGAAGGCGTCGGTGCTGCTGTAGATCCTCTCGGCCATCCTGAAGGCGAGGACGTTGTAGAGCTTGCCTACGTGGGAGACCGGGTTCTTGCCGGCCGTCGCCTCCATCGACATGAACCTGAAGGGCGTGATCAGGCCCGATGCCCTGTTGCCTCGTCCCGTGTTGCCGTCGTCGCCGTGCTCCGCTGAAGTCCCTGTCACGGTGAGGTAGACGGTGCTCCTCTCGGGCTGTCCGGGGAAGATCCTGTCGGCCGTGTTGACGTCGACCGTCACGTCGTACTCGGGAGCTGTTTTGGCCGCTATGTCCCTGACCGCCTCCGCGATCTCCTCCTTCACCGAGATGTAGTGGTCGAGGTCGTGGGTCAGGTGGGAGACGATGCCGTTGGCGACGGTGAGCCTGACGCTGTTGTTGGTCCTCAGGCCCATCACCTTGCAGTCCTCGCCGCTCTCCTTGACCCTCGACTTGAACTGCGGGGAGTTGATGGTGGACTCGACCTCGTAGACGAGCCTCTCGAGCGGTGAGAAGGGAGCGAAGCCGACGCCGAAGGAAGTGTCGTTGGCGAGAGGTACCTCCTCGTCTGCCTCCACGACGCTCACCAGATCCGCGCTGCCGGGCTTGACCTTGTAATCGATGACGATGTGCCTGTCCGGGTCGAGGAACCGGAACCTCTCCTTGATGAACCTCCTGCACGCATCGAGGATCAGCTCACCGACCGGCACCTCCTCCCACACGCCTCCGCGCTCCACGTGGGTGGTCGCCCTTCCTGCCACGATGATCTGGATCGGCTCGAGCAGCTCCCCGCCTCCGAACCTGGGAGCGGCCCGACCTCCCACCAGCAGGCCCTTGTCGAGGTTGTGATGGAGGATCTTCCCGAAACGCTGGAGGTAGTACTTCGAGAGGTTGACGCTGGCCAGCTCGCAGACCGAGTCTATGATGTAGTCCGGGTGGCCGAGTCCCTTCCGCTCGACGATCTCGACGTCCCTCTTCGCCACAGGGACCTGCTTGAACTCCTCGAGAATCACGTTGCTCTGCTGGTGGACCATTTCGCTCGCCTGAACCCCCACCCCCCTCTATTTTGCCGTTACCGCGGATCCGACACTCGTTTGAGTGTGCCAGCCTTTCCGCTCAGATCGGCTCCTTGAGGGCCATGTAGACGATGTTGTTGCCCCTGATCAGCAGATATGGATACGAGGCGCGCTTGTTGCCGTTGTGGTACTCGTCGGCCTCCGAGAGGACGAGGTTCATGTGGACGTCCACCTCGATCAGCCTGCCGACGTACTCGACGTCGTTCTTCAGCACGACCTTCACCTCCTTGTTGAGCGCGTTCCTCAGCATCTCCGAAGGTCGCAGCACCTCTGTGGTCAATTCCTATCCGCAGTTGATCCCCATTCCCCCGTGATAAACGTTGGTGCTGGTAGGACGGAAGAACGCGTCGTGATCAGCTGGTACCCGCGCCTTGGGCTGCGACCCTCTCCAGCTCGCTGAAGCAGACGCCGCAGACGTAGAGGTTGGAGGAGATGCGGGTCAGCCTGTTGAGGGGCGATCCGCAGACGGGGCATCCGGACCTGAGGTCGACTGGGAACCTGAAGCCGCAGCTCGGACAGCTCGGGGCATTGATCTCCGCCGATCCGCCGCAGGAAGGGCAGACCTTGGAATCGCTCCGCGTCCTGATCCTGAAGGGGAGGGCACTTTCCGGTCTGGAAACGGTCCTCTGCTGGGTGGACTGGGGCGAAGGTGCGGGAGCTCGCTGGTCGCGCTGCACCATCTGCGGTCGGGTTGGTTGTGTGCCGGACGCCCGAGGGGGCTGACGATCTGGTGCGATTCCGGAGGTCGTTGCGGTGCCGATCCTGCTCGAGAGGACCTGCGACTCCACCAGCTCCCTGACGCCCCTCCTGAAGGTTATGGCGCCGAGGATCGAGGGAGGGACGCCGACCATCGAGAGAATCAGATAGACCGGGATCGAGGGCACCACCTCCGCTCCCAGCATATCACCGACCGGTGTGCCCATCGTCGCGAGGTAAAGCATGGTGGGCAGCAGTGCTATCCCGAGCCCCGCTGCCGAGAGGACGAGCCCGAGCGTTATCTTGCTGACCATGATGTCGGTTCCCCCTTATACGCCCGTCGAGCCCTCGAGGCACTTATCAACGTTTGCCACAGCCGGTGAAGGCGTCAGACCTGTAGGATCGCGGAGATGACCCGATCGGCGTCATCCTCGGGGTTCACGTCCACGTGGAACCTCCTCCTGAAGAAGTCGAGGACGTTCCTCACGTCCCTCCGAAGGTAATCCCTGGCGTTGGGGTGATCGGGCTTCACCCACTGGGGCCAGTCTATCACCCAGATACGCTCCTCCTGATCGATCATCACGTTGTAGGCGCTGAGGTCGCAGTGGACCACACCGGACCTGTAGGCGGAACCGATCGCCCTGAGGAGCTCCTCCATCACGACCTCTGGACGGTGGAGGGATCTGACCTTCGCGAGGATCCTTCCGTCAATTCGCTGCATCACGACCGCGTGCCTGTTCCTGTAGACGGGCTGGGGGACCGGTACCTCCGTGCCGGCGAGCCTCCTGAGGGCCTCTATCTCGCTGGACGCGAAGGCCTTCGAGGCTCCGAGGTAGAACGAGATCTCTGAGGCGATGGACCTCGTCCTTCGGTACTTCGTCATGCTCTGCCTCCCTACCCTGTAGAACTTCACCATCACCTCCAACCCCTCTGGGGTGACGGCCGAGTAGACGTCGGCCTCCTTTCCCACGCCGGCCCTCTCGCCGATGCTCTTCAGTATGCCCCTCGAGGCCATCGTCCTGAGGGCAAGTGCGTCGAGCCCAGCGTAGTTCAGCATGTAGCCGGATGGCCTGCCGCGCGGAGCCCAGATCAGACCGTACCTGTGCAGCTCCGTCAGCAGCCTCGAAACGTACTCCTCGGAGAGGCCCGTGATGGAGGAGAGCTCCCTCGCCGTCACCAGCATCCCTTTCTCCGAGAAGCCCTCGATCGTCCTGAGGAGGTTGAAGTGCCTGTCGGAGAGCTCTCTGACGGCAGCAGCGACCCGCTCGACCCTCATGAGCTCCTGCCTGCGGGCCTCTTCAGCCCTATCGCGAGCCTCCTCCCTTCGACCTCCCACTCCCTGACGGCGTCGTTCTCCTCGGCCCTCGGCGGAGCTGAGAGCAGCTCGAGCCTCGTCCTGGTCTCCTCCTCGAAGTGCTCGGAGAGCGTCTTCAGGGCCTCGACCCAACTCTGGTCGTCGACGTAGACCCTGCAGTCCACCAGCTCCGTCACCTCGAGGTTCAGCTCCTTCCTCAGGACCTGCACCCTCCTGATCACCTCGTTCACCGCGGAGAGGGCCCTGATGTTCTCGTCCTCCTTCAGGTCGACGTAGACCTTCGCGAACCTCCCCTCGTGCTCCTTAAGCCAGTCGGGGAGCCTCGTGACCACCTGGACGTGCTCCGTTCTGAGGGTGAACAGCGTGCCGTCGGGGAGTTTCAGAACGTACTCGCCCTCGCTCTCCAGCGCCTCGATGACCTCCATGGGTCTGACCGACCTCAGCGCGGCGATCACGTCGTTGAGCCTCTTGCCGGCTGAGGGCCCGAGAGTCCTCAGCACGGGCTCGAGGTCCTTCACGGCCTCCTTCGGCTCCTCCCCCACCTCGGTGACCTCCACCCGCAGGGCGTTCGTCATCCGTGCGATGTAGCCGAGGAGCCTCGTCACGGCGTCCCTGACCCTCTGGCTCTTCGGGGAGACTATCAGCCTGGCGACGGGCCACCTCAGCTTGTAGCCAGCCCTCTGCCGGGCGGCGAGGGAGGAGGAGATCACGTCGTCGGCTATCTCCATGGCGTCCTCGAGGTCCGGATCTATCCTGTGCTCCTCGACCTTCGGCCACCTCATGAAGCAGACGCTCTCCGGCATCGAGGGGGACCTGATGCGCTGGTAGAGGTACTCGGCGATGTGGGGTGCGAAGGCAGAGAGGACCGTGAGGTACCTCGTCAGGACGTAGTGGGTCGCCGCGTAGGCCGCTATCTTCTTCGGCGTCCTCTTCTCCTCCCAGAACCTCCTCCTGACGGCCCTGACGTACTTCCTGCTGAGGTCCTCGGTCGCGAACCTCAGGAGGGCCCTCACGGCGTCGGTGAGCTCGTACCTCTCGAGGGAGGAGGTGACGGACCTGATCAGCGAGTTCACCCTCGACACTATCCACCTGTCCTCGGGCTCCGCGAACCTCTCGTAGGCGTCGTAACCCTCCCTCTCAGGATCGTACCTGTCCAGGTCGAAGTAGGTCTTGGCGAAGGACACGACGTTCCAGAGGACGTTGAGGTCCGACCTGACGACCTTGATCTCCTCCGGGTCGAAGTTCATCGTCTCCCAGACCTGGGCCTTCGAGAGTAGGTAGAGCCTCACGTTGTCCACTCCCAGATCCCTGAAGGCGTCCGATGCCCAGATGACGTTCCCCCTGCTCTTCGACATCTTCTTCCCCTCCCTGTCGAGGACGTGGCTCTGCGTCAGGACCGTCTTGTAGGGCGCCTTACCGAAGAGGAGGACCGAGGTGAAGAGGAGCGTGTAGAACCATCCCCTCGTCTGGTCTATCGCCTCCGTTATGAAGTCGTAAGGGAAGAGGCGCTCGAAGAGGGAGGGGTTGGAGAGGTAATCGACGCTGGCGAAGTGGGCGACGCCCGAGTCGAGCCAAGTGTCGAGCACGAACGGCTCCCTCCTCATCAGCCCCCCGCATTTTCCGCACCTGAAGACGACCATGTCTATCCAGGGCCTGTGGAGCCTGAGGGGTTCGGGCTTCTCGACCGCATCGCGCAATATCTCGTCCTTAGACCCCACGACCCTCCTAGAGCCGCACGACTCGCAGGTCCAGACGTTCAGGGGCGTCCCCCAGACCTTGGTCCTCGAGATGCACCAGTCCTCAGCGTTCTCGAGCCACTCCCTGAACCGCGCCGACCCTGCCCACGGAGGTATCCACCTGACCCTGCTGTTCTCCTCGAGCATCAGCCTCTTTATCCTGTCGACGCGCAGAAACCACTGCCTGCTGAGCAGGTAGACCAGAGGCGTCCCGCACCTCCAGCAGAGGGGGTACGTGTGGGTTACCGTGCCGCTGTGAAGGAGAAGCCCCTTCCTCTCGAGGGCACCGATGACGTCCTCCGCCGCCTCCCTGTGGTTCTTCCCTGCGAAGACGCCCGCCTCCTCGGTGAAGACGCCGTTGGTCGAGATCGGACAGGGTGCCGGTAGCCCGATCCTCTTCCCCAGCTCGAAGTCCTCCGGACCGTGACCGGGCGCTATGTGGACGAGCCCTGTTCCCTCCTCCATCGAGACGAACTCAGCCTCGACGATCGTGTGAGCCGGTGGAGAGTGCGCCGAGTGGACGCCCACCTCCTCCGCGAGCGGGTGGACGTACCTCAGCCCTACGAGCTCGGAGCCCCTGAAGCTCCTTACGACGTTGACCTGCCTCAGCTTCGCATCGGTCACGACCCTCTCGAGCAGCTTCTCCGCGACGATCAGGTTTCCCTTCTCGGTCTCCACCTCGACGTAGGTCTCATCGGGGTTGACGGCGACCGCCTCGTTGGCCGGAAGGGTCCACGGCGTCGTCGTCCAGATGACGGCGAACTTGCCCGGCATGGACTCGATCGGGAACTTCACGTAAAGCGAGTAGTCCTCCACCTCCTCGTACCCGAGGGAGACCTCGTGGGACGAGAGGGGCGTCTCGCACCGGGGGCAGAAGGGGACGACCTTGTTGCTCACGATCAGGTCGCCGTTCTCGTAGGCCCTCTTCAGGAGGTACCAGATGTGCTCCATGTAACGCTCGTTCCTGGTCTCGTAGGCCGTGTCGTAGTCGAGCCAGAGGCCCAGCGTCTCCGAGTCCTTCCTCCAGTGTTTGATGTAATGGTCGACGAGCTTGTTCGCCTCCTCCACGAACCTATCCATCCCTATCGCCTCGATGTCCTTCTTCGTCCTGATACCGAGGATCCTCTCGACCTCGAGCTCCGTCGGAAGCCCCTGACAGTCCCATCCCGCCCTCCTCCAGACCCAGAAGCCCTGCATCGTCGCGAACCTCAGCACCACGTCCTTGCAGATCCTTCCCCTCACGTGGCCGACGTGCATGTACCCGTTGACCGTCGGAGGCCCCTCCAGGAAGGAGAAGACCGGCCCTCCCCTGTTGAGCTCCATGAACCTCCTGGGGACGTTCCGCTCCTCCCAGAATTTCCTCACCTCTTCCTCGACGACCCTGAAGTCGTAGACCGGAGGCAGCGCATACATTCCCAGACCCTGCAACTATCTGCGGTAATAAGGGAATTTCCCAAGCAGGGGTTCGACCCCCCAAACCGTCAACGATAAAGAGGTGACGGGCCCGGGGAAGTCGTGGACCCTCTAACGACGTTCAACCTGGCCCTTTCGGTCGTACTGCTCTCCGTCGCCTCGGTCATGGACCTGATCAAGAGGGAGGTGGAGGACTGGATCTGGCTGCTGCTCGCCTCCATCACAGGCCCCCTGACCCTCTTCAGGGCGCTCCTTTACCTCGGGACCAGCTACCCGGTCCTCGCGGTCATCTCCATAGCCGTCTCCTCGTCCGTCGCTTACCTGTTCTACCGGCTCGGGCTCTACGGAGGTGCGGACGCCAAGGCTATCGCCGCGCTCTCGCTGGCATACCCCGTCAACCTCCACGAGAGGGCCGTCCACCCCATAGCGCCGATCGGCATCCTGCTCAACGCCCTGATGCTGTCGCTGGCCGTGCCTGCATCCCTCTTCCTCTTCAACGCCTACAGGTTGTTGGTGAGGAGGGAGGACGTCCTCTCGGACCTTGCTGGCACGCCGTCCCACGTCAGGCTCGCCGCGCTCTTCCTCGGCACCCGCGTCACTTTCCCGAAGAGGTTCTGGGCTCCGATGGTCAGGGTTGAGGAGGACGGCTCAGTACGGATATCTCTTTCCCCGCCCTTCACCAGCTACTTCCTCGAGGAGAAACCAAACATCGGGAGGAAAGAGTTGTGGGCTACACCGGGGATCCCGCTCGTCGCGTTCATCACCGCAGGCTTGGTCCTCTACCTCGCTGTGGGCGACTTCCTCTACCTGATCCTCACTTCGATCTCTGGAGCTCCTTCACTATCTCCCTGATCGGTATACCGAGCCTCACGGCCTGCTTCAGGTCCTTCATCACCCTGCTCAGCAACCTCTCTGCCCTGATCCTGTTCATCGCCACCTTCCTTCCGAGAGGGGTCAGATAGAACCTCCTGTTACGCTTCGCTTTTTCGCTCCTGACGTATCCGAGTTTGAGGAGCCTGTTGAGGGAGAGGTATATCGTTGGCTTCTTGATCCTGGTCGCCTTCTCGAGCTGCGAAACGGTCATCGGATTTTTCAGCAGCGCCCTCATTATAATTGGCTCCGAGAAACCTTTTGGATTTCTCTTCCTCTTACCTGCCATCGATTATCAGCTTGAGACGGCACTATATATTTTTATTTATGGTTGCCGATTCTACTGGACACCGATGTAATCACATTATCTAAAAGGAACTCGGCAGGAAGTTTGCGAGCGATTCAATCAGCAGATATTCGAGGAAAGCGGCTGAGAGGAGAACTATGGTACCTATGACTACCATGAAAAGAGCAGGTCTCAGCTCTTCCTTCAGACGTCTCCTGAGGATTGCGTACGAGAACCTCAAACCGTGATAGAAGAAGAACCCGTATGCGATGAACTCGAGCGCACCGTAGACCGTGATCAGCGGTGTGAGCACTAGGACGACCGGAGGGAGGTTCGTCGTTGTCGAGAGAGCCGAGAAGAAGAGGCCGGTGTTGTAGATCACGAAGGCCGCTAACGGGTGACCGATGAACGGAACCAGCATCAGCAGCGAGACGAGGAGGTTGTTCGCGAATATCTGGAGGGGCGAGTTGATGCCGGCCGTCACCTCCTGTAACATGCGCATTCTATCCTCCGCCTCCTGACCGCTTAGGGGCGTGAGTGCTCCGGCGACCAGGATGAGGTAGAGGAAGGCCGAGGTGAGAAGGGACCTGAAGAACCTCCTCTCGTAGTCCAATCACCTGGCACCCCTTGTGGAGGACGTGACGGACTCCCGGACCTTCGGTATTCTCTTGAGCTCTGCTGGATCGACGTTGAGGAGGTACGACGTGTACAGGCTCACCAGGTCCGCCCACATTACAGCTGAGATCAGCTCGAAGACGGCGCCTCCCGAGAAGGAGACCTCAAGCCCGAGGTCGACCATTCCCTTCACAGCCTCCATCTGCGCCGAGACGTCCTTCGTCTCCAACCTGCTCCTCAGCAGGACAGCCGATCGTCCCGGTATCGTGTGGAGGCCCTCGATGGCGTTGTGGAGGTCCTCCGGTACCCTGAGGGAGAGGGAGGCGCGCTTGGCGTTCTCCGCCAGCTGGTTCCTCAACCTCAGCCCCGCCACCGCCATGTGGGCCCAACCTATCGCGACGAGGAGATGTCTTGCAGCGAGCCCGGCACACCTCAGCGCTGTGTTGTCCTCGCCCTCCGACTCCGGCGAGACGATGGAGTAGTACGTGGGAAGCCGGTCAGCGGCCTCGGATACCGACTGGGGCGATATGGCCGCGCTTCCTGAGACCCTGTGGTAGAGGGCTGCGAGAACGCCGAACATCTCGGGTACTGCCATCCGCGGCGTGAGACCTCTCTCGACCGTAACCGATGGGATGCCGAGTTCGGTCGATCTCGAGAGGAGCGTGCCGCCACTGCCGACGACGACGACCCTGAGGGACCTGGACGAGGCCTCCTCGAGGGCGAGAACGCACTCGGTCGTCTCACCCGAATAGCTCACGATGACGAGGAGGTCGTCGCGGCCGACCCATCTGGGTAATCGGGAGCCGTCGTTCACGTGAACGGGGAACTCGGAGAGCGCCTCGGCAAGGGACTCGAGCATCCTCCCTGCCATGGCGGAGCCTCCCAGTCCGTAGACGACCATCGCCCTGAAGCCCTCTCCGGGGATCTCTGCCCTCGAGCCGCCGACGAGGCCTGCCTTGTACATCAGGTGCTGGCGCTCGATCTGGGAGAGCATGGCCAAATACCGCTGGTCCCTCCGGATCCCTGAGAGCTCCGGGTCATTCCCCACCGCCGAGCACCTCCTCCATGCTCATCCTCCTGAGCTCTGCCGGCTGAAAAGCGCTGAGCCTTTCCTCCAGCTCGCCGATGGCCGACTCCACCTCCCTCCTGACCTCCTCGGGGTCCTGACCCTCCGAGTGGACGACGACCTCCACCAGCGAGACTCCCTCCTCGATTCCCTTGGGATGGGACTTGACGTAGAGCCTGGGCCTCGACGCCGCCAGCTCCCTCAGAACTGGTGCCATCGAGGACTCCGGCACGCCCTTCACGAACAGGCCGGCGACGTATCGCACCACGCGCCGTGCCTCGGTCCTGATCAGCGGGGCCACCTCGTTGACGAAGATGTCCTTGAGCTCCCTCGGTACTCCGGGAAGCGAGATTATCCTCGAGCCCTTGTACCTGAGGAGGGATCCGGGAGCGGAGCCCACCCTGTTCCTCAGGGCCCTCGCACCGCGGGGAAGCATGGCCATCTTCAGCCTCGAGGGTGTTAGCTCGCTCTCCTTCACGACCCCCATCTCGTACAGCCTCGCGTACCTCTCCCTCAACATCTCGAGGGCCTCCGGGTTGAGGACGGTCTTCCTGTTGGTGGCGAGCGCTACCGCCTCCAGCGTCATGTCGTCGTGGGTGGGGCCTAAGCCGCCGGTGGTTATGATCCACTCGGTCCTCCTCCTCAGAGCCTCCCTTATCGCACCGGCTATCTCCTTCAGGTCGTCCCTCACGGCCGTGACCCTCCTCAGATCGAGGCCGAGGAAGTACAGCTGTCTGGCGAGCCAGTTGCTGTTGGTGTCGAGGACCTCGCCGTTCAGGACCTCGTTGCCTATAACGACGATCTCGGCGGTCGACGGCCTGATCCTCCTCCTGCGGCCCATCACACGACGCTGCGATCGACGGGGTCAAAAGTATGAGAGGCGATCGGACTAACGGCGCTTCAGCATACAAATAGTGCCTGCGCGGTGGGGGAGACGGCTCATGGGCATAGCCGGCCTTCTCAGGGCGAGGGTGGTGGTGCCGAGGGGCAGGGCAGGCGAGTTGCTGAACGACCTCTACAGGTTCGGCGACTTCCACGTGACCGAGAACGACGGCGACCGCCTCAGGGACGTCGAGGAGCTCTACTCGAGGGCGAGGTCGATCTACTTGGAGCTGGAGGCAACGGTGAGGGAGCTGGACGTCAACGTGGAGAGGGGGCCTCTGCAGGTGCTGATGGAGGGCGACCTCCCGGACCCGGAGGAGGTGAGCGTCTCCGACGTGAGGGAGGCCCTCGACCTGATCGAACGGGAGGCGAGGCCTATTCTGGAGGGACTGAGGGCGATCTGGCAGGACCTCTCGGACGTCTCGGAGAGGCTCAGGACGCTCGCTTCGAGGGCCGAGGTGCTGGAGGTCCTGAGGGGACTGGGCAGGACGGCGTCGGAGCTGGGGCAGCTGAAGAGGTTCCACGTGTCCCTCTTCACCCTGCAGTCCTCCGCCCTCGAGGAGGCGAGGAGGGCCTTCCAGGACTTCGTCGTGGTCCAGGAGCGCATCGGCGAGGGCAGGGCTTTACTGGCGGTGATCTGCAGGCCCCGTGACTCGGACAGGGTCGTCAGGATCGCCCGCGGCCTCAACCTCTCCCAGGTGCAGCTGGACAGGGTTCCGCAGGACGTCGAGGCCGAGCTCGCGGCGGTCAGGAGGGAGCTCGAGGAGCTCGGGAAGAGGGAGGAGGAACTCAGGAGGAGGCTCTCGGAGATAAGGGAGGAGAAGGGCCCGAGGCTCGCGGCCCTGAGGGACCTGGCCTCGGAGATGAGGGAGAGCCTCGACAGGTTCAGGGAGGCAGGTCTCAGGAGGGCCGTGGTGATAGAAGGTTACGTTCCGAGGGAGAGGGAGAAGGAGTTCCTCTCAGCTGTGGGCAGGAGGGCCTACGTCGAGCTGGAGGAGGCAGGGCATCACGGAGGCCACGTTCCGGAAGGTCACGGACACGAAGGACCTAAACCTCCTACGCTCCTCCGCCACAACAAGTTCTTCGAGGCCTTCAGGCCGGTCACCCTGATGCAGGGCATCCCGGGGTACGGCGAGATAGATCCTACCCCGTACGTCTCGGTCTTCCTCATGGTCTTCTACGGCATCATGTTCGCCGACCTCGGGCAGGGTCTGGTCATAGCCGTCGTGGGCTACCTGCTGATGAGGAGGGCCCGGAGCTACCTGAGGGTATGGGGGAAGCTCCTGCTGCTCCTCGGGCTTTCGGCGGCAGCGGTGGGGTTCCTCGTGCAGGAGGCCTTCGGCTTCGGGATCTACAACCTCACTGGTCTGAAGCCGGTCATAGAGCTGGTGGAGCATCACGGTGAAGCGAAGGTCCTGAGCCAGCAGGCCGTCCTCACCCTCTTCAGCTTCGCACCGCTCCTCGGGTTCGTCCACATCACGCTCGGCATGCTGCTCGGCGCCGTGAAGTACGCGAAGGCCGGGGAGCTCGGCGAGGCGATCTTCTCCAAGGGTGTGTCGTTGGCGATGTACGTCTTCGGTTTGCTCTTCGCCATAGCCTTCATCGGTGCCGGAGGCTTCGAGAGGATGTTCACATCGCAGGACCCCGCACCTCTGGTTGGCCTGCCGATCGCGCAGCTCGGGACGGTCTCGGTCTACGGCGTGCTCGCGTCGTTGGTGCTCCTGATAGCCGGGAGGCCGATATCCGGGATATTGGGGATAGGCCACAGGACCTCCCTCGTCGCCGGCATAGGAGCAGGGCTCCTCGAGGTCCTCGAGAACATCATACACTTCATGTCCAACACGCTCAGCTACCTCCGCGTCCCGATCCTCATGGTGATACACGTGGCGCTGATGATGCTGGTCAACGCGGCCTGGGAGGGCCTCGGGCTTGCGTCGCTGCCGATACTGATCATAGGTAACATAGGGATAATGGCGCTGGAGGGGACGCTGGCCTTCATCCAGGCCCTCAGGCTCCACCTCTACGAGTTCTTCAGCAAGTTCTACGAGGGCTCCGGAGCTCCCTTCAGACCGCTCAGGCTCGAGTCGAGGCTGCTGAGGCTGGTCTTCCGGTGAGTTGCGCGGCAGGCGGTTCCCTGAAAGTTCGCCTTTATCCCTGAAGGACGGGGAAATCCGGTCGCAGGGCGTCAGCAATTCGCCAGCATGAGGTTTTGCGATGTGACGGCCCGGGCCCGGGCGAACGTATTTGCTCCGCTAGGTGAGGGAGGGGGTCGGAGTGAGCGAGAGGCTGGCGATCAGGGGAGGCAGACCGGTAAGGACGAGGCCCTTCCCCGGCTGGCCCCAGTGGGGCGATGAGGAGGAGAGGAACCTGCTGGAGGTCCTCAGGTCGGGCGTCTGGGGCATAGGAGGAAGGAATGCCTTCGAGTTCGCCGACGAGTTCGCGTCCTACTCCGGCTGCAGGTACGGCGTCCCGTGTGCCAACGGGACCGTGGCCCTCAAGGTGGCGTTGAGGGCGGTTGGTGTGGGCGAGGGAGATCTCGTGGTCACGTCGCCCTACACCTTCATCGCCACGGCATCGGTCCTGATCGAGCTCGGAGCTGTTCCTGTCTTCGCGGACCTCCTGGAGGGAGGGCTCCACATGGACGTCACGTCGATCGACGAGCGCCTGGAGCCCAAGGCCCTCGTGCCCGTCCACATCGCCGGCATGCCGAACCCGATGGAGGAGGTCTGGAAGCTCTCGAGGGAAAGGGGGATACCTGTGGTGGAGGACGCTGCTCAGGCCCACGGCTCCGAGTGGAGGGGGAAGAGGGCAGGGTCCCTCGGCACCGCGGGATGCTTCAGCTTCCAGTCGAGCAAGGTCATGACCAGCGGTGAGGGAGGCTGCATCACCACCGACATCGAGGAGCTCGCAGAGCTCTGCTGGTCCCTCGTCAACTGCGGCCGCACCAAGACCGCCGACTGGTACGAGCACGAGCTCATAGGCTACAACTACCGGATGACCGAGTTCCAGGCAGCGGTCCTCAAGGCCCAGCTCAGGAGGCTCGACGCCCAGATAGAGCGGAGGCAGAGGAACTTCAGGGTGCTGCTCGAGGAGGCCTCGTCGCTCGACGTGCTGGAGGTCGTGGAGCCTCCGGAGGGGACGACGAGGTTCAACGGCTACATCGCGCCGATACGCTTGGACAGGTCCAGGACGCGCGTCGACAAGCGGAGGGTCGTGGAGGCGCTGAGGGCCGAGGGGATCCCTTCGAGTCCCGGGTACACGGTGCCGCTGCACAGACATCCCGGCATCGCGAGTTACGTCCGCTCGAGGCTGAGGGAGGGAGCGGTTCCGGCCGACCTTCCCAACGCAGAGGCCGCGGTGAGGGACGTCTTCTGGCTCCAGCACGTGGTGTTGCTGGGCACGGAGGAGGACGTCCTGGACGTGGTGAGGGCCCTCGCAAAGGTCGACGAGGAAATAGAGAATCTATAGAATCCATTCGGGACCGTGAAAGACGGTACAGGAAAGGGCCAACTCCCTTAACCTGCAGTAAAATTTAACAATGAACGATGCAAAAATGCACCTTTGCGGAAGAAAGGTTAAAATATTAAATATTTCATATGTCTGCCTGTGAGGTATAGACAATCTAGAGATCATGGGTGTGGCCCGGTGGGAAGCGGAGGCCTCGGCGGTCATGAGGGGGTGTGTTCTCGTGATGGCTGAGAGCGAGACGTCACGGGACGGGAACAGGTTCGAGAGGCTCCTGAAGGAGATCGGAGAGCTGAAGGGGCCTATCGAGAGGACGTTGATGGACGTGAGGGAGATTCTGGCCGCCGTCGACTCGCCCCTCAGGGCTCCACCGGCCGTCCGTCAATCCCAGAAGCCAGAGCAGTCGGCGAAGAGGACCGAACCGGGTGGACAGGGTACAGCAAGGCCCCAGGAGGACCGCAGCAACGCGTGGGAGGCCTCCTTCCCGGCAGCAGGGTTCGACGCGCTGACGTTCAACTCGTTCGCGATAACGGAGCTCCTGGTCAAGCTCCTCGGCAAGTGGCACCTCGAGAGGTTGATCGTGATGCTCTGCAGGGACGAAGGGGTCAGGGATTCGGTGAAGAGGGCCCTCGAGTCGATCACGGCGACGGAGCCCGTTCAGGACCATCCTCCGCTGGGGGTTGCGCCGAGGGACGCGGTGCAGGTAGGTGTCGTCCTGTTGAACCTCTTCTTCGAGAACCCGAGGAACCCAGCCATCGGGATACTCGCGCAGTCGCTCGACAAGCTGCTCTCGCCGTACCTGGTAAAGAGGTGAGGGGATGGGCTACTCGATCGTCTCGGAGGGCCTCGTCCTGATAGCGGCCGTCATAGCTGCGACCTCGATGGCGATGGCGGTCATCAGCAACCTCCACCAGCTGCAGGAGCTCCAGAGCTCGGTCGTGAGGGACCTGAGGGATAGGGCCATGACGAAGCTGGCGGTCGTGGCGGTGATCGAGTCGCCCTCTCAACCCGGACAAGAGTTCCGGATCTACATCAAGAACGTCGGCCTCAGGGAGCTCACGCTCGCAGAACTGCAAGGGATGACCGCGATGATCATCTCCAGCAGCTGGACCGGGGTGTTGAGGTACTCTGCCGACGGATCGCCCGGCACGTGGTCGATTGAGGGGGATGTGAGGACCGTTCTCAGGGGAGAGACCTTCGTCATCAGGATGCACCTCCCGACGTCGCTCGGAAGGGGGGAGCACGTCCTCCGGCTCGTCCTACCCAACGGCTCGCTCTTCGAGGAGGTCTTCTCGACGTAAGGTGGGAGGATGGGTGGGCTCGGTGCGATCTACGCCGCCTCCCTCGTCCTCACGGTCCTGATGGTGACCTCGTTCGGTGTGGTCCAGTCGCTCGTCAGCTCCTACAGCTCTCTGGTCCAGAGCTCGGTGAACGGTGAGAACGGCGTGAGGCTTGAGGGGGTAGAGCTCCTCGCCAACGGGACGCACCTCCTCGCGAGCTTCAGAAACGTCGGCACGGAGGGAATCAGGGCCAGCGAGTTCCTCAAGTCGGACGTCGTGCTGAGGTACAGGACCGTCAGCGGTGGACCTGCGACCCTCGTCCTCTGGTGCTGCGACGGATGGCGGCTGGTCGAGGTCTCGCTCAACGGCAGGGAGGAGCTCGTGAACCCGGTGGACGTCACGGCCGGAAGGGGCGTGATAGACCCAGGGGAGACCGCGACGATCTCGATCCCGGTGCAGCAGGACATGGATCCCGACGGCCCTGTGATGGTGGAGGTGGTCACGCCTCAGGGCTCGAGGGGGGTGGTCACGAGATGAAGGCGGATGATTCCTCCAAGGTCGTCCTCAGGACCTACAACGAGGAGCTGGACAGGAGGTTAGGAGGAATACCGCTGCCCTCGGTGACGCTGATCGAGGGCCCCAACGACTCGGGGAAGAGCGTTCTGCTCTATCACCTGATACGCGGCTGCCTGAAGCTCGGCCTCAGGACGTGTCTCCTTTCCAGCGAGGGCGGCGGTAAGGTCATCGTCGAGTCGGTGGAGAACCTCGGCCTCGACCTGAAGAGGAGCTTCCTGATGGGCGAGCTCGTCGTGGTTCAGCTCGGTGCAGAGCACGGGGACCTTGTCGAGGAGGAGAAGAGGTGGATACTGCACTCGCTGCTCGATTACTTCAACCGCAAGAAAGAGAAGTTCAAGGTCTTCGCAATCGATTCGCTGACGGCCCTGACGATAGGGCTCATCGACACGGACCTGCTGGAATTCTTCTCGAGGCTGAGGGAGATGAGGGAGAGGGACCACCTCAGCTTCTTCGTGACCGTCCACACCTACTCCTTCACGCAGGAGCTCCTGATCAGGATCAGGGCGATGGCCGACACGCACCTCTCCCTGAGCATAAGGGAGGTATCGGGGCAGCTGTTGAAGACGCTGCAGGTCCTGAAGATCAGGGGGGCGTCCAAGTCCACAGGCGATGTGATCACGTTCGAGGTCGAGCCCGGCTTCGGGATCAAGGTGTTGCCTTACACGCAGGTGAAGGTCTGATGGCGTCGGAGCAGGACCTCAACCGCAGCGATCTCCTCGCCAAGTACCCCCACCTCAGGGACTACCTCTCTGAGTTGCAGAGGAGGGGGATGAGGCCGCCGACCTTCGCGGTCCAGCTCTCCCGCGAGATGAGGGACCTCGAAGACGTGAACGTGCTCTACCCCATCGGCGATCCCTATTTCGTCCACATCTACTCGGTTCAGGGCGAGAAGTGGCGCAGGTACGTGGTGATCCAGCCGAGGATAGAGGGCGATGCGTGGAAGGCCATCGAGTACGTCGACGAGGCCCTCGCCTACCATCTGCTGAGGCGCGGGGAGGATGATCTGAAAGAGGAGAGGGCAAAGGTCCTCGAGAACCTCCTCTCGGAGATCGTCAGACCCGATCCCTCCCTCAGGAGAGGGGAGTTCAGGCCTGTTAGGAGGAAGGGAGTTGTGGTCGAGATACTGGCGGAGCCGAGGCTGGCAGAAGGGATAAAGCACTACGTCATCGTCGAGAAGACGGCTCACGGTGCGATCGAGCCCCTCATCAGGGACCCGTACATCGAGGACATCAGCTGCACAGGCATCGGGCCGATATTCATCGTACACAAGGTCTTCGAGGCCTGCATGACCAACATCGAGTTCAGGGACGAGAAGGAGCTCGACGAGTTCGTCGTCAGGCTCTCCATCAAGTGCGGCAGGCCGGTCAGCTTCAGGAATCCCATCGTCGACGCCCAGCTCCCCGACGGGTCGAGGGTCAACATAGTCTACGGCTCCGACGTGAGCAGGAAAGGGTCGAACTTCACCATCAGGAAGTTCTCCGATAAGCCCATCAGCATAACGCAGCTGGTGAGGTGGAACGTCCTGAGCGCCGAGATGGCGGCCTACCTCTGGATGCTGCTCGAATCGAACATGAACGTCTGGTTCTGCGGCGAGACGGCATCCGGCAAGACCACGCTCCTCAGGGCCGCGGCCGTCTTCATCAAGCCGACCTACAAGATAGTCTCGATAGAGGACGTACCGGAGATAGTGGTACCTCACGACAACTGGGTCAGTGAGGTCACCAAGAGGTCCGAGACGGGAGTCGGAGGGATCGAGCTCTTCGACCTGCTCAAGGCTGCCCTGAGGCAGAGGCCCAACTACATAATCGTCGGCGAGATCAGGGGATCGGAGGCAGCGGTCGCCTTCCAGGCCATGCAGTGCGTCGACGAGGCCCTCCTCCACACCTACAGGGGACCCATCAGGATCTCGGAGCTCTACAGGGCCCACTCGCACCTTGCGGAGATGCAGGGAGACGGGTCGCTGCTGGTCAGGCTGCCTGAGCGGATCAGGGTCGGAGTGACCGAGCCGGGTAGAGGCACCGCGTGGGTGGGGGAAGCTGTTGCTGTGAAGAGGATGGAGGCGCCGACGACGGTGAGGGTCGCGCTGCCCAACGGATCGTCCTTCAGGGTCACACCGAACCACCGTTTCATAGTCAGGGAGGGAGATGGGGAGCGCGAGGTGACGGCTGCCGAGCTGCCGGAGCGCCGGGGGG
>Ga0072500_188897_pt2 | contig 18453 bp, 20 predicted proteins | sample GBScelen77Swater_FD_63803 | JGI IMG/M metagenome (GOLD analysis project Ga0072500, IMG submission 63803) | Hot spring microbial communities from Great Boiling Spring, Nevada - cellulolytic enrichment S 77C v2 (version 2) | ecosystem: Environmental > Aquatic > Thermal springs > Hot (42-90C) ...
AGCTGCTTCTAACGCATGTATATCACCATGAATATCAGTAACAGCAACTATAGTATAATCATCAGGAATATAAACTAAACCAAAAAGGTTAATTATTTTTGATGTATCTAATCCTAATTTCTGTAATTTAGATTTCAAAGCTTCTCTATTATTAAGTTGTTTTAATTCATTAATAAGTTCAACAACCTTTTCTTCTTTTCTTTCTTGTTTTTTGTAATCTGGTAAAGAAGCATATTCCGGATCTTTTTGAAGTTCTTGTTCAGCCCATTCAAAAGCCCAATCAAGTTGTTCTCTTAATAATATTCCTTGAATTCTTCCTAACTCCAATTCATTCCACCTTCTTTCAATCATTTCTACTGAGTCTTTTTCAAAAGGTCTATCAGCTCTATCTTTTCGTCCTATATTTCCTTCTAACCCACGTACCATTATTTTAATTATATTAAAAAAATGAACAAAAAGCAAATTTTAACCCTCTTGACAAGCTATATAGAGTTATGGTATAATATAAATGGTACAATTAGAAAGAAAGGAGGTGAGAATAATGCCAGGTTGGCTTCCCGTCCTTCTTGTCGTTGTGGTGGGGTTGATAGGTTTCGCGGCGGGGCTGGTGTGGGGATCGAGGAGGAGAGGTGGAGGAGAGGCTATAATGAGATTGGTAGCGGGGTTCTTCGGGTTTTATGCAGGTTTAATACAACGTCTATCCGAGATCAAGAAGGTTGGAGGTGGCAGGCTGGAGGTGGAAGAGGATGATTCACGGGGACTAGCCTTCCTGCCTACCGTGGAAACGCGGGAAACGCAGGGGGGCTAAAATGCAGAAAAAGAAAAAAAATAAAATAGAGGTGAGGTGGGGAATGAATAAACCGCCCACGGATGGGCGGTTTTTATTTTTTTATGATTGTTACATATTCTCCACAATACCTATTATTGCTATAAATATCATTATTAAAGATATAGTAATTGCTATTATATAAAAATAATAATATTCTGTTTCTTCTAATTCATTTTCTATCTTAACAACTTTTTCTTCTATACTTTTTTCTTTTTTTTCTAAACTATCTAAATTATTCTTCAGTGTTTTTAAAATTTCTTTATTTTCAATATTATTATTTTTGAGAAGTTTTATTTCTTTTTCTAACTCTTTTAATTTTTTCTCTATATTATCCAATATTTCTTTATTTTCTTTTGTAATTAGTTTATTTTTCTTAGCTTTCTTTAATTTATTTATTTCTGCTTCTATTTTTTTTAATCTCTTCTCTAATTTTTCTCTTTCTACCTTGTGCTCCTCCTGGTGCCAAACTTGAGCACCAGAAGGAACTTCTTTAACAAAGTCTTCTACCTGGGCCCAGCATAAGCTGAGCCCCAAAAGCAGCAGCAGTAGCAGCAGGACTAATAATTTTTTCATTTTTAGTCACCTCCATTTTAATTATACAATATTTATATTAAAATGTCAAATAAAAATTGATTCCTATTTTCTCTATAATATTTGTTTAATTTTTTGCTATTTTATTATTAACATCATTTTTAGGATGTTGGACGTCGTAAAGTATAGATTTTGATAAGATAAATTTAACTGTTCTAGATAGAGATTTGAATATAGATGAAAAATTTCAAATAATCAGAATTTCCCCCATAAAATAACTTTTATATATAAACCTATTTTTTTAATATTTTCATAAAAAATAATTATTTCAGTCAAGCACACTTCTTTTTTATAATTTAATTAGCAAGCTAAAGGAGGTGAATGAAGATGTTTAAAGAGATAAATATTATAGTGTTTGTTATTTCTATATTTGCTTTGATAATAGGAACAATGATAAGTACAATTTGGATAGAATTTAAGGTTTTATCTGTTATTTGGGAGGTTAAAGATAAGATAAAAGAACAGTTGATGATAATAAACATATCTGATAATAAAGATTTAGAGAGGTTTTTAAAAAAATTCGAAGATTTACTAATTAACGCTTATAAGACAATAATGCATTATATAGCTTATATGGTATTGTTTTATATATTTATAGTGTGGGTGTTTTTGTTGATTTTTATAACCTATATTAGATAAATATCTCATAATTAGGAAAATAGAATATAAAGATTCGGGCCAAATGGCCCTTTTATTTATTTTTGATGTTATTTTTGATGAATTTTAAGATGAGCAAAGGCAGATTTTGTTGTAAGATCTATAAGAGCAGTTAAACAAGATAAAATCATAGAATTTAGAGGAAAAATATATTCAAGGTTAGAAGGTTTAATTGAATTAGGGGATGGCGTAGTAATACTAAAGGTCATCAGTCCCGGCTATTTAAATTTTGAATTTTATGAATTTGACTTTATTTAAATATAATTAAGGTAGTAAGCTACAGGAGGTGAGAGGAATGGAATTAACTTATTTATTGTATTATTGTAAAAAGGGTAAAGCTATAATATGGGTTGTAGATCTTCTTAAAGAGAAGAAAGTTGTATATAAAATTAAAAGATTAGATGAGAGGTTTGCAAATGTAGAAATTATTTCTAAAGAATCTAATACAAATGAAAATTTTAAGATAGAATGGGGAGACTTAGAACGTAAAATTAAAAATAAAGAGTGGGCTATAGGATCTTTCCAAAATTTATAAAGATGGCTGAATTTTTTCAGCCATCTTATTTTCTGCTTTCTTTATGTTTTGTATGCTTGGCGCACCATTTACAAAATTTATTTAACTCTAACTTTTTTTCAGAACCTTTTTTCTTCCAAATATAATAATTCGCTCTATTACATACTGTACATTTTAATCTTATTAAATTTCTTGTTTTTGTTGCCATTTCTAGAAAATTATAAATCACAAAAAATTTATTTACAAGTTTCTCCTAGAGTAGCTTCTACAAAATCAAAAGAACTAACAGTAAAATTAGTTGAAGTGGTATTTATATTATCGGAAATAATGATTTGACTGGGAGTAACAGTAGCGTACATAATAGAAGAGGTTGCTCTACCAGTTAAACTAATGGGAGTGCTTGTTACACATGCAGATTCTAATGGTTTAATGTTGAAATTTTTATCTGTTTTAATAAACCATAAATTACCATAGCTTCCTGTACAATCTCCACGCCCAATGCCGGTAATTAAATAACTAGGCTCTTGATAAGATTTTTTAATATTATGAATAGCAGAATAATCATATAAAGCTGCCAATTTTTTCAATAATAGAATAGATCCATCCGAATGAATTTTACCTACCCACCCTTGACTTCCATATATGTTCCCACCTAAAACAAAGGAATTATCTGGTAGAATATAGATATCATTAATAGCTACGTTGTTATCTATTCCATTAAATATCCTTTCTCCCCAAATAGGATCTCCAACCGAGTTTAGTTTTATAATGATTTCTTCGTAATTTCTACCACTTCTACCTCCAATTATAATATTCCCCTCATTATCAAATCTTACAACAAAAGAATAATCCCACCATGAAGAAGCATAATATCTGTTAGCCCATTGAATAGCTAGATCAGTTAATTTTACTACAAATATATCGTTCCAAGCAGCACCCCAAGAAGTTGTTTCTCCAGCAATTACTAATTCATTTCCTTTGATATCTACTGATACAAATTTTTCATCGCCTGTTGAACCTATAGCATGGGCAGTTATTAGGTTCCCGTTATGATCTAACTTTATTAATAAACCGTCTAAACCACCTGAACCTGCTGAATTTGTATAACCTACAATAATGATATTTCTATTGTTATCTTCCACAAAATCCAAGCCTTCTTCATCCCCACTACTTCCTAAAATTTTTTGCCATATTATATTACCATTTGAATCAATTTTAATTAACAAAACATCTCTATTCCCGCTAATATTAGTAGACCCAACCATTAAATAGCTACCATCAGATATTTTCCTCGCTGAGTAAATAATCTCATCTCCGCTACCATTTATTCTTTTTACCCACATTTTTTGACCAGTTTTATCGGTTTTAGTAATTATGATCTCTTTAGGAAGAACTGTAGCCCAGTTATACCCTAAAATTAAATATCCATCGTCTAATTCAAATACTCTTATACCGAGTTCATTATAACCAGTATAATATGATTTCCAAAAGCAAGCTACAGGTTGTTCTAATCTATCTTCTTGAAAAGACTGCGGAGTTAAAGTTAAATTATTTCCTTTTTCTAATAAATATGGATCATCTCCATTATCTTTTCCCGAAACACTTTCCGGACCTATATTCTTAGAACTTTCTAAAACTGCTGTTAATTCGAAATTGTTATTGTTGTCTATCACTAATGAATAATAATAAATTGGACGATTAATCGGATCTACAGGAAGCTTTTCTAGATTTATACCAACAGAAGAAAAATCAGAAAAATTAATAGGTATCCAGCCAGTACCATCAGTATTCATATAAGTTGAAGAGGGGGCACAATAATAACTATAGCCTACCACATCAGGTAATTGTGGATAGTCTGCTTTGCAATTAGTTGTAGCAGATTGCATAGGTAAAGATAAATAAATAGTATTAGGTCTCAAATTAGAATATTTATCAACTAAACTTATACCTAACTGTTCTGCTTGAATTATTGTTAACTGAAGAATTTTACTTAAATTAGATAGATTTTGAATTCTTTGAAAATCTCTTAGGCTTTTATAAGCTTCAGAAGGTTTCAGAACATGAGCAAGTATACCAACTAATGCTGAAAATATAGCTATAGTTATAATAAGTTCAATTAAACTAAAAGCTTTTTTATTCATTTTTTATGATTTTTACAATATTTCAACTTTTGTAATTTTATCTATTATTTTTTTTGGTTGATTAATTCTTTTAATTAATGTAATATTTTTTATTTTAATAAACTCTACTTTTTCATTAATAATTGCTAAAGTATCATCATCGTTAACGCAACTTGCGAAAATTAGATTTCCGAATTTTTCTTTGGGCTCAAAAATTTTAATTCCCTTCCCTCCTCGTCTTTGAATATTAATTTCTTTTATTGAAATCTTTTTTACATAGCCATTTTCAAATATTGTTAAAATATACTTCTTATTTAAGGGAGTAACAGTAAAGACAAAATCATCTTTTAATTTCATTACTTTTACTCCTGAACCGGCTCTTGTTTGAATAGGTAAATCATTTTTAATTCCTAAACCGAAGCCATTAATACTTATAAGGAAAATATCATAAGTACCATCTAATAACACTTTTACCACTTCATCATCATTTTTAAGCTTAATTATTTGCACACCTGTTCTTTTAACTGAAATTACGTCTTCTATTTTAATTTTTTTAGCTAAACCATTTTTAGTAAAAATAATAAGATTCTTAGCTCCTATAGGTCTTATAACATCCAATATTTCATCTCCTTTTTCAATAATTAAATTAGTCTCTAAATATTTAGGAGAATTATAAAAATCGCTTACATTTAATGTATAAATTTTCCCCTTTCTAGTATAAGCTAATAATTTTTCTGTTGTTTTAGTCAAAACAATTTTCCCAAAATTTTCTTTATCTTTTAAGATTTTTTCAAAAGGAGTATCTAGTTTATATGTTTTTACAAATTTCTTTTGATTTATAAAAAGCAAAACATCTTCTTCCCTAATCTCTTCTTTTATCTTTGATTGAATAATCTCCTCTTCTTTTATTTCAGTTTTTCTCTTATCTCCATATTTTTTACTTATCTCTTCTGTTTCTTTTATAATAATTTCGTCAATTTTTTTAGGATATTTTAAAATATTTTCCAATTCTTTTTTTAGTTTTAATTTTTCATTTAACTCATCAATAATTCTTTTTGTTTCTAAAGATGTTAATGTCCTTAATGGCATTTCAAGAATAGCATCAGCTTGTCTTTCATTTATTTTTAATCTATTCATTAAATTCTTTTTAGCAGATTCTCTATCAGGTGATTTTCTAATAATTCTAATTACTGCGTCTATGTCTTGTAAGGCTTTTTTAAGCCCTTCTAAAATTTCTATTCTTTCTTTAGTTTTCTCTAGATCATATTTTGTCCTCCTTCTAATAACCTCCCTTCTATGATTTATCCAGCTTAAAAGTAGTTCTTTTAAATTGAATACCTTAGGTTGGATGCCTTCTTCTAAAGCGATGAAATTGAAGTAATAATTTTTTTGAAGATCTGTTAATCTATAAAGTTTTTCAATAATATTTTTAAGAAGATTTTCGTCCTTTTCAGAAATTTCAATTACTATTCGTATTCCCTCTTTATTAGATTCATCTCTAACTTCTTTTATTTCTGGAATTATTTTATTTAAACTTAAATTAGCTATTTGTTGAACAAGTTCTGACTTACTAACTTGCCAAGGTATTTCATTAATAACTATTCTTTTAGCACCTCTTTTTGTCTCTTCTATATTTATTTTCCCCCTAATTACAATACCACCTCTTCCGGTTTTATAAGCTTCTAATAATGCTTTCCTTCCGTAAATTGTACCGCCTGTAGGAAAATCAGGGCCTTTGATAATTTCTAATAATTCTTTAATAGAAAGGTCTGGATTTTTTATTAGATTTTTAACTGCTTCACAAACTTCAATTAAATTATGAGGGGGGATATTAGTAGCCATACCAACAGCAATTCCTAAACTTCCATTTAGAATTAATTGTGGAATTTTAGCTGGTAAAACTACTGGCTCTTTTCTTGTATTATCATAATTAGGTCTAAAATCAACACTTTCTTTTTCGATGTCAGCTAGCATTTCTACAGCAAAAGATGAAAGCTTTGCTTCTGTATATCTATAAGCAGCAGGAGGGTCTCCATCAATCGAACCGAAATTTCCTTGGCCAATTACTAAGGGGTATCTCATTGAAAAATCTTGAGCCAATCTTACAAGAGCCTCATATACAGCTTGATCTCCATGAGGATGATATCGTGCTATGGTATTTCCAACAATATTAGCGCATTTAGTAAATTTTTCATTAGGCCATAATCCTAATTCTTTCATTACATATAAAATTCTTCTTTGTACTGGCTTTAAACCATCTCTAACATCAGGTAAGGCTCTTGAAACTATTACGCTCAAAGCATAGTCTAAATAAGAAGATCTAAGTTCTCCTGTGATTTCACTTACTTTAATTTTTTCTTTCATATTTTAAGATTACTTAATTTTTAAATTATCTAAAAAGATTTAGTACTGCATTAAAAATAGTAGCTAGTCCTGTTTTAAAAGCATTAGCGGTTGTAACTATTAAAACTTCAGCTGGTGATGGTTTTAATCCTAAAACAGGAATAATATGTCCTCCTTGAAACCACCATAAAAACATAATTATTACAAATATTCCAATAGCATATTTATATGCTTTCCATTTTTTTCTTATTTCCTCAAATTGTTTTGAGTTCATTTATATTAGAAGGTAATCTTTTTCTTCTAATTTTTTAAGATTTAATTTTAAATTTTTAACTTTCTCTCCTTTAAAATTTTCGACCTTATCTACTAAAATTACTACTTTTAATTTTAAATCATTTTTCAGTTTTTGCCAATTCTTTATATTTTTAAAAATTCCTATATCTATAGTTTCATCAAACTCTTCTTTGATATTTTTAAAAATTTCATCTTTAAATTCACTAGTAGAGTATAAAATTTTTGTTTCTCTAGTCCCCCAAACAACAATGATATTTTCTCCATTCTGGTAGCCTCTAAAAAATATTCCTTTCAGTTCATATTCTCCAGGTAAGTTAATAATATTAGGATCATTGATATTAGGAGTTATTTTTGATAAAATTTTAATATCTGCTGATTTTGATTTTAAAGATTCGAAAATTATTTTTACGTCGCTTAATTTTACTTCTATTCCTTCTTCAATTTTTTTGATTTCCATTTTAAAAAATATTATATAATATTCTTAATGACCACACAAACTGATAAAAGAATTACAATTAAACCAAAAATTAGAAATGTTAATATTGGAGATATTATAAATGGATTTGTAATCAAAAAAAGAGCTCGGGAAATATATGTAGATATACCTTGTTTAGGCGTAGGTAGAGTTTATGGAATTGAATATATGAAAGCGAAAAATTTAATCAGTAAAATTAAAGAAGGTGATGAGGTGGTAGTTAAAATTATAGGTTTTGATGACGGATATGGCAATTTTGAATTAGAACTACAGGATATAGAATATATAAGTGCATGGCTAAAAGCTAAAGAAGCAATGAATGAAAGAAAGATTTTGGAATTAGAGGTAGTAGAAATTAACAAAGGAGGTTTAATAGTTGAGTTCAATGGATTAAAAGGTTTTGTGCCTTTATCTCACTTAACACCAGAACATTACCCTAGGATAGGAGAATTTGATAAAAGAAAAATTACTGAATATCTTCAACAATTTTTAGGTAAAAAGTTTAAATTAAGAATTATTAATGTTGATCCTGCATCACAAAAATTAATTTTATCTGAAAAAGCTGCTTATCTTGAAGAATATCAGAAGGTTTTAAGTCAATTTAGGGTTGGAGAATTAAAAGAAGTTGAAGTTTTAGGTGTAAGTAAATTTGGCATTTTTGTAAGATTCTATAATAATCCTCCTATTGATGGCTTAATTCATATTAATGAAATTCCTGACAAATATAAAAATTTAGAAGAAACTTTTAAGAAAGGAGATAAAATTATAGCTAAGATAATCAAAATCGAGGCAGACAGAGTTAATCTTTCTCTAAAAGATCTTACAGAAGATCCTTGGGTTAAACTTTCTAAGCAATATAAAGTTGGAGATGAAGTTAAAGGAAGGATTACCGAAATTTCTCAATTTTTTGCTGTTGTAGATATTGAAGGAGTAAAAGGTGTTGTTTTAGAAGACTTTGAAAACTTAAAGAAAGATGAAGAATACTCCTTTATCATTGAACAATTAGATCCAGATAATAAAAAACTTATATTGTCTGTTAAAAAATGAAGTTTAGCAATCAGCTACTAAACCTCATATTAATTTTTGCAGGAATAATTTTGCTGACCTTTTTTATATCATCTTATGTAAGTTATAAAAACTTAAAAGTTATTTCTCTATATGAATTTAAAAATTTAATTGAAAAAGATGAACTAAAAAAAATTTCAGTATATGATAATTTTATAATAGCAGAAACTATAAGGGGTGAAATTATTAAAACAAACAAAGAATCTGGTGTAACTTTTTGGCAAATTGCTAAGGACTTAAATATTCCTCAAGAGAAATTACAAAAAATTGAAATAACTTCTCAAAATAAAACCTCTCAAGAAATTATTTTAGCTTTAATAATAAATCTTCTTCCTGTTATTGTAATTATTGCTATATTTTGGTATATGTTTTCACAAGCACAAAAGGGAGCAGGACAAATTTTTTCTTTTTCTAAATCAAGCGTAAAAATGTATGATCCAAGGAAAGAAAGAATAACATTTAATGATGTTGCAGGATTGAAAGAAGCAAAAGAAGAATTAAAAGAGGTAATTGAGTTCTTGAAAAATCCACAGAAATTTTTATCATTAGGAGCACGAGTACCTAAAGGAGTTTTATTAGTGGGACCACCAGGCACAGGAAAAACATTGTTAGCAAAAGCAACAGCTTATGAGGCTGGGGTTCCCTTTTTTTATATTTCAGGTTCTGAATTTATTGAACTTTTTGTAGGAGTAGGGGCAAGTAGAATAAGGGATGCTTTTTCTGTAGCCAAAAAATTTGCTCCTTCAATTTTATTCATTGATGAAATAGACTCTATAGGAAGAATTAGGGGAATTGGTATTACAGGAGCTCATGAAGAAAGAGAACAAACTTTAAACCAATTGCTCGCAGAAATGGATGGATTTGAAAAAGAAATTCCGTTGGTTGTGATTGCAGCTACAAATAGACCTGATGTTTTAGATCCAGCATTATTACGGCCAGGTAGATTTGACAGAAAAATTTATTTAGATTTGCCTACAGTTTCAGAAAGAGAAGAAATTTTAAAAATTCATTTAAAGAATAAAAAGGTAGGTGAGGTAAATTTAAAAGAAGTCGCTGAAAGAACTCCAGGCTTTTCAGGAGCAGATATTGCTAATTTATGTAATGAAGCTGCTATTATTGCAGCGAGAAAAAATAAAAATCAAATTGATCAAGAAGATTTACTAGAGGCAATAGAAAAAGTAATATTAGGTCCGGAAAGAAAATCTAAAGTTTACTCTAAAAAGGAAAAAATGATCGCAGCTTATCATGAAGCTGGTCATGCTATAGTTGCCCATTATCTTCCTTATGCCTCTCCAGTTCAAAAAATTTCTATAATCGCAAGAGCCCGAGCAGGTGGTTATACATTAAAAACGCCTTTAGAAGAAAAATCATTTTTATTCAAAAAAGAATTTTTAGACGAAATAGCTGCTGCTTTAGGTGGTTATGCATCTGAACTTATAGTTTTTAATGATATCTCTACTGGTGCTAGCTCTGATTTAAGAGTAGCTACGGATATGGCAAGAGAACTAGTAACTACTTACGGAATGTCAGAAAAATTTGGTCCTATAAGTTTAGGAAGAAAGCAAGAAGTTATTTATGGTTATAAAGAGTATTTAGTCGAAAAAGATTATTCTGAAAAAACTGCAGAAGAAATAGATAAAGAAGTTCAGAAAATTTTGCAGGAAGCATTAGAAAGAGCAAAGAGGATTTTAGAAATAAAAAAAGATAAATTAGATAGGGTTGCTAAAGCATTAATAAAGAGAGAGACATTAGAAAAAAAGCAGTTTGAGAGATTAGTTGGGGAACCTAAGGGTAGCTTGAGGGATATTTAGAAATAACTTATAATAAATATAGGAAATCTTCAAGGGGGTGATTGGAGTGAATGAGGTATTCGAGAAATTAGCAGACATTATATCTACTAGAACAAAAATCAAAAAAGAAGATATTACCTTAGAATCAGACTTCGAGTTAGATCTTAAATTAGATTCATTAGATATCGTAGAATTAATTATGGCAATAGAAGAAGAATTTAATATTAATATACCAGACGAAGATATTCAAAAATTAAAGACAGTGAAAGACGCAGTAGAATATATTTCAAATAGAATTTCTTAAATCTCGGTATTTTATAATAGGCAGGCTATTTGGGCCTGCCTATTATAATTAAACTTCTGGAACTTCTGCAGAGGGAGGAATATATCTTGTAGGTGTAATCTCTAAACCATATTGGGGTACCACTTCTATAGGTATATGGAATAAAGAAGCTAATTCTTCTGTATTTAAAATTAAACGATTTTCATCATAATCTGTATTCCATCTTCCTTTAGTATATGCCCAAATTAATCTTTTTCTATAAAATATTTTCTCGTCATACAAAGATTTAAAATAAGTTAAAGGTCTATCAATAGAAGGAATTGTTTTAGAATCTCTAATCAATCCATTCATATCTTGTCTTTCAAAAACCTTAAATACCCCCATTACTAATCCTACATTTTTATCTCTATTTTGGGAAAATACATCCTTAGAAGCAATATAACAAAATCTTACTACACACCAATATCCCGGTTTTGAAATCTTTTTTTCTATTCCTTCAATAATTTCTCTTTCTCCAGGAGTTAATTTCATTAAATCTTTTTCTATTTCTTTCTTTTCTTCTTCTTTACCTACTTTCCATTCTATTTGTTGACCAGTCATGGCTAAGAATAAATTTTTAATAAACTCAAGAATATAATCAAATGGAGACGTTTCTTTCTTTCCTTTTCTCCCCATTAATTTATCTACTTCTTTTTTGCCTCTAGTAGCCCATTCTCTACCAAACTCTTTATCATTACCAGGTACAGGCATGGCCATTATTTGGATTATTAGCCATTCTTTATTGCTTAAATAGGTTGCTCCTTCTGATAATATACTTATAGGATCAATCCTTTGCTCTTCGGGCAATTTTTCCCAAACTTCATAAGTTTTTATAGGATAATAGTCTTTAGGAGTTTTTTTATCGTCTTCTAATTTAGTAAAAACAAATTCACATCCTATTACATCGAAAGTGGGATTGGGTATTTTCCAAGGTAAATCTTTTAATGGATCTTCTACTTCTTCAACTAAAGCTTCCGGATATTGAGAATAAATACGACTAGCAACAAAATCTTTATATTGCTCTAAACACCTTACAATAAATCTCAATTTTCCATTATGCCCTATCATTTCAAAAACATAAAAAGGAGGAGTAAAACCCATCATAAACCTAGCCCAAGGATCGCCTCTTCTAAAAATTCCATGCAAAGCATAAAAAATTTCTTCCATAGCTTTCGGAGATTTTTTAACATAGGGAGGTATTTTAATTTCTAAAAATATCCATTTTAGTTTTCCTCTATAAGCATACCTTACTGTTATTAGATGTTTTTCTTTAACTATAAACCAAACAAGCAGGGGTAAAATTAGCCACCATACACTAAATAAATATCCTAAAATGAATTTTAAAAAAGAGATCATCTTAAATTCTTACTTTTTTATCACTAACTTTAAAATACTTATAAACATAAATCAAAAAAGTGTTTTTAGATATTTCTTTATGTTTCTTTACAATTTCATATAGCTTATCTAAATTAATTTCTTTATATTTTTTCACAATTTTTTTCATAAAATCTAATGCGGTACCAGGTTCATAACCCCAAGCTCGTGGTACATATTTACCCCTGCCGTATAAAACAAAATCAGGAGTAGCAACCAAAATGTTATGAACTGATTGAGGAGTATAATTTTTCTTCCAAGCAGGATCTACAAGCTCATCTTCTATTTCACTAAGCTCTTTAAGCTTTTGATATATCTCATTAAAATGAAGCGGTCTTTTTTCTAATTCAAAAATTATTTTTATTTTTTCTTTTAAAGAGGAAGGTACTACTTTGTTATTTAAAATATGACCTATCTCTCCTAAGGGATTTTTTCTTATAAATTTATAAATTTTCAAAAGATCATATAAATCATCTACATCTGGTTCTACTCCAAAATGATTTTTGATTTCATGAGATAAAATATCTAAAATTTCTTGCTCTTGCCAAGTTTTTCGCCATTTTTTGATCAGTAATTTTTTAAAATGATCAATAACTATTTTTGTTTTTTCGAAAATTTCTTGGTTAATGCTCAAAAAGGGATGGAATTCTTTTGTTTCTTTATGATAATAAATTTGTGGGTGAAGAATATAAAAAAATCTAATTATTCTTAATTCAGTAATATCTAAGGACAAATTTAATTTGAATTTTTCGAAAGTATATCTTTCTCTTTTTACCTTAACTTTCCCAAGGATGTCCTCTAATATTTCTAAAAATTCTGAATTTAAAAATTTATTTTTCTCAACTTTTTCTCTTATTCTTTCTAAAACCCTTTCTTGAATTTGTCTTACTCTTTCTCTTGTTATTCCATAATGATCACCTATTTTTTCTAAAGAATGAGGTTCATATCCTATTCCAAATCTTCTTTTAATAATATCATTTTCTCTTTCCGTCAAGCTACTTAACAAGTCATCTAATGTTTGATAAATTTCTGTCTTCATCTTCTATTTAAAATTATAAAATATATAGAAATTAAATTTCAACCATATTAATATTTAATGAAGTTTTTTAAATTTGCTAATAAATATTTCAAGGGGATCATAGACATTAATTTATCAAAAACATCTAAAAAATCTTCAAAAAAGTTAAGTTTTGTAATATAACGATTTTTAATCCTTTCAATGGGTTTATTATAATTGTTATAACCGTAATAATCATAGGGGCAATATTGAGTAGACGTTGCTTCAAAATTAGTCTGCCACATTAAAGACGAAGTCGGAAATTCGCTATACATTGGTTCATCGGAATATTTATAATCTATTACTTCGTAAGTTTTTGTGTAAGATATGATTTGATTAGTAATATCTGTAATAATTGTAGACGTTCCCGAACAAGCGCATCCTGATAAATAATGTTCTTGATTTAATTTAGCCATAAATATTCCAATAGTACCAGAAGGACCTATTACGCACTCGAAGGGTGCTGCGTTGTTAAACTCACCAATTACATAAAATCTATTATTTACTTCTCTTACCTTTGTTGTCCATTGATCCTCACCTATTCGAAAAACTGATGTATTTAAAATATTTAAATTTGAGTTAAATTTAGCAAAAACTACTGCTCCACTAGCACCTCCGGCTATCATAGCATAGTTATTATCTGAAGTTATAGTTAAATCATATCCCCCTTCACCTCCATTTATAACTCCGGGTGTTGCTGGTGTTATTACTATTCCTTTTATTACATTTCCATTTAAATCTATTTTAAGAAGATATGGATCATAAGTTCCTTGAAAGCCGTTTGTCCCTGTGATTAGCAGAGTTCCATCTAACATTTGAAGTATTCTACTACCTAGGTCAGCACCAGTAGAAATTTGATAAAATTTTAACCAATGTATGTTGCCTTGTTCATCCATTTTTGCTAACATTACATCACGAGAATGAAATGGATAAGGATGGGTTACTGTTGTAGTATTTACAAAAGTTCCAACTAGATAATAAAAATCCCCTATCTTAACTCCATCGTTAAACGAAATATAACCATGATTTGATTCTAAATAATTAGGAATTTTAATAATTTTTGCATATATTGGAATTCCTTCTCTATCGGTTTTTATTATTAAAGGATAACCATAGGCTTTAGACTGCCCAGGATCTTTTAAAGGCCAGTAAGTTGCAACTGATAAATTTCCTATAAGTAAGAACCCATCGGAGGTAGGGATGATCTTTTTTACCTCTTCATTATAAACAGTATCACTAGACTCAGGATCATAACCACATATAAATCTTTCGCCCTCAAAGTCACAATAAATTGGATAGTAGGTACCACTTAAACCCTTGCCTATTGATTTACTCCAAACTGGGCTTAAGTTTGAAGTAAATTTCCCGAATAAAACATTAACAAGGGAATATCCACCATATGGATTAATTGTTGTAGTAACATTTTTTGTAATCGGTCCTGTCATTAAATAATTATCATCATCTAAAAATAGAGCAGTGAAGAAATATATGGGGTATTGAAAAATATCTGGCGATGAAACTCGAAGTACATTGGATTTTATAATATCTCCGTCGAGATTAGATTTTAAAAGTACTGTATATGCTTCTGATTCCTCTGAACGATAATAAGCGGCAATTTGAAATAGTGAAGCTATATTATCCCAAAATACATCTGAGACTACTACTCCGTATGTATTTGTAAAGCCTTTAACAAAGGAATCATAACTAATTTGAGAAAAGGTAGTAATATTGTACAAATAAGCATAGGAACTTTCTCCATAATTATTAATTGCTTTTACCCTAACATGATAAGTAGTAGATGGCGAAAGATTTGAAAAATTATAAATAGTATTATCAGTCGAGACATTAGCATACACTAAAGAAAGAAAATTGGGATCGGTAGCTAAATCTAATTTATAAGAGACAGCACCTATACTTGGATCCCATTGTACAATAATATAATTGGTTCCCTTTGACAAAACCCTTAAATTAATTGGGGTAGAGGGAGCTCCTCCGCCTCCTGATTCACCCCCTCCTGATTCTTCACCTTCTCTTCCCGATTCTTCGTTTCCTCCTAATTCTCTTGATTCTTCACCTGGGTAAAAATCATATGCTAATGTTGAAGTGGTTTCTTCTTGATAACCTCCACCTAATTCTCCTTTAATAATTAGATATTCGCCCGTTGTTTCTAATTTAGCTGTTAAAATATAAGATAATTTGAGAGGATCAGTTAATTCGAAGGTATAAAAAAATGGAGGTCTATTCAACGGATCTATTTTAATTGTTTTTAAGTATAAAAGTTTAGGGAAATTAATCGGAAGCCAAGCATTTGTGATATCATTAGGTTTAGTTGAACAAACCAAAGTTTTGCCTAAAGGTGCTTGTATTTCATTACATTTTTCTGCTGGAAGACTGATGTATATTTTATTTATCATATTAGAAGGATGCTCTACAAAAACTTTTTTAAAACCTAATTCTTTATAAGAGAAATTCAGTAAATAAACGAAATTTAACAAATCTGCGTAACGCGTATTATCTCTTATCTTTTTAAAAATTAATAATGGATTTAAAAAAACTAATAAAGATGATAATAAGAATGTTAATATTCCTAAAATTACTAAAATTTCTACAAAAGTTATAGCCTTTTTAACCATATTGAGCCAGGGACGGGATTCGAACCCGCGACCCCCGCATTACCAGAGCGGTGCTCTACCACTGAGCTACCCTGGCATGTTTATAATTCCCTACATAATATTATAAAATATATACATTATTTCAAAAAATTCTGCATAAAATTTTTTTTATAATCACTATTACTCTCATGTGGTATTAAGAGAATCAAAAATTTTAAATGGGTAAACAAAAATTATTCTATTGTGATATTCTTAATGAATCGCCGAAATTCGAATAATTATGGGTTATATTTTTAATATCATAACAAAATGGACCAAGTTTTGGTGGTTATTATAAAATTATAAAATTTTATATATAGAGCAGTATTTTATCTTACTGGATAGAAAATCATTGTAAATAACATAAATTCTTTGAGAGATATGTTTCTTAAAGAAAAATTATCGTATATAATCCACGTCAATAACCCCGCCTCGAATTAAGGAAATAAAAGAATTAAATCAGAGCGGTAAGGTGCATATTATAATGGGCAAGCAAAGCAGGCCAATAATTTCTTAATAAATATTATATGCTTTTGGGGTAAGGTAAAAAACAAGGTATGAAGAAGTTATTAAGTAATTTATGGTTCAGAAGTTTTGCTGAGAAAAGGCTTATAATTTTTTCATTTATAAATATAGACAGGTATTTTATCTTCTTTTCATATTTTTTATAGTTACTTAAAATAACTTTATTCAGCTTCAACTTGTATACTTTTCTACTGTTTTAAAATAGTTTATATTTTCAGAGCTCCATTTTCCCATCTCGTTTTTGGTTGTATAATCGGGAGAAAAGGATGTACATCAGCTAGGATGAATACACCACTATTTTTAAGTATTTCAAAGGTCTGTTTGAAAAATTTTAAAAGTTCTAATTCTTTAAGGTATAGTGTAACAAATGTACATACAATAACATCGAAAAAATCATTTTTATAATATTTTCTAAGATTTGTCACATCTCCAACTTTATAATGGATTTTATTGTTTCTGGACTTAGCTATTTCAATTGCTTTTTCAGAAATATCTATCCCATACACTTCAAAATTGTAATTTAACAATATTTCACATAATTTTCCTGTACCACATCCAGCATCTAAAATTTTTATCTTCTCTCCTTTAAATTTTTTCAATAATTTCAGTATTAAAGGATAAGTTAGAATTTCACTCCTAAAAATTGGCCTTTCTGATTCTAATGCCCAAAAATATTTTTTCTTACCTTGCTCCATACTGTTGTATGTTAATTTTTACTTCCATTGACTTAAAACAAAATTAACAACTTCCATTGTTTTTTTATCTCCACCCATATCTCTAGTTACATTATTAGTTTGAATAGCTTTTTTTAATTATCCTCTCCATTTTTCGAATTGCATTTGAACTTTTAACCATTTTTCTAAAGCATATGCTGAAAGTTTAAGAGTAGCAATTGGATTAACAATTCCCTTGCCTGCGATATTATCTGCTGAACCATGCATTGTTTGTAATGCTTCTATACCTTTTTTGCCAAGAACAAAGTTAGAAGTAAAAAAACGTTTCTTTTGTACCTAAGTTATAATAATGTATCAAGGTTTCTAGTAAAGTATCTCCTATTTCATTCCCACAAATTACTATTACTTTATTTATATCTTTTTTGTAAATATCATATAAAAGGAAATGAATACCGCTATCTGGTTGCATAATTAAATACTTATTTTTAAGCTTTGATTTATTCATTGCATTATCTATCATTTTTTGCAATTCAATGCCCATTAGATGAAATTTATATAGAAATAAAATTGTAGCATCTTCGAAATTTAATTCTCTTATCTTTTCTTTAACAAAATTAAGAATGAGCTCAAATAAATCTTCTGAGAACCTAGAAAGAATTTCAATACCCCTCTTTCCAACTTTAATTTTTTCTGTAGAATAATATCCTTGTATTTGATCCCTGATAAAAATAACATCTATTATTTTCCTTTTTTTCTTTATTTTAAGACACACAAATTTAATGGTTTTTGCTTTTCTTCTGAGATAATAAAGTGTTTCTGCATTTATTGCTGTTCTAAATATACCGAGGCCATTTTTTGATAACAATATATCATCAAATTTTAAGATATTTTCTACATCTCTCTCACATATTTTTTAACAAAAGAATAAAGCTTTGAATAATAATCCTTTTTTAGCTCCCAAAAAGTTTTAGGATTATATCCAAATATTTTTTTAAAAGACAAAAATTCTACTTTTTTACCTGTTTCTTTATTATAGATAGTAGAAACAACTTTTTTAAAAACATTCGCCAGCTCTGGACCAGTTCCACCGCCTTCAATTATTCCTATTATTGGTTTTATATTAGACGTCATTTTATTGATTAATGTATTTTATTGTTTAGTTTAAAGAAATA
>Ga0072500_149100_pt1 | contig 18399 bp, 18 predicted proteins | sample GBScelen77Swater_FD_63803 | JGI IMG/M metagenome (GOLD analysis project Ga0072500, IMG submission 63803) | Hot spring microbial communities from Great Boiling Spring, Nevada - cellulolytic enrichment S 77C v2 (version 2) | ecosystem: Environmental > Aquatic > Thermal springs > Hot (42-90C) ...
GTGAGCATCCCACGCCAGGGCGCGCGGGAGCGGCGACCTCTCGAACGTGGGCCCCACCCGCGCCGGGTGGCTCTATACCTCGCAGGACCTCGTCAACTGGACCAAGGTGGGGGAAACTGGGCCGCTCAACGACATAAATTCCCAGTTCATGCCCAATGAACTGGCCCAAGGTGGGGGCTACTTTGCGGTAGTGGGCCGTGACCTATCCCTGGATCAGGGAGTGGTCCTGGTTTCCGCTGACGGCCAGACTTGGGCCGAGGTGGCGACAGGGGGCCTTATCCTTACTCACGTTGCCTTCGGAAACGGCCGGTTCGTAGCCGTAGGGTATAGACCCTATGGTCAGGGGGGTGTGGCCTTCGCCTCCCAGCCCGGCAACCCTGCGTCCGCCTGGACCAGCCTGACCCCGCCAGACATACCCGGGAGGAGGCCCACGGCGCTTATCTTCGATGGCACCCGATTCCTGTGCGCCTCGGAAGGGAAGATCTGGTCCTACGACGGCACCACCGCCAACCCCAACTACGCCTACCTCCCTCGTTTCGTCGAGGCTAGCTGGAGCATGGCCTTCGGCGGGGGGCGGTACGTGATCATGGGCAACGGATTCGCCTCCTCCACCAACCTCGTTGACTGGACCACGGGCTTCGACATTAACTTCGCTAGAGCGGTGGCCTACGGAAACGGTAAGTTTGTCCTAGCCCTGGTGGACTACCCCCATGACGTCTTTGCCACCGCCCCCGAGGGCCCCTTCCCCGCCTGGCAGGTAAGCGACCCCACGCCCAGGGATTCTGTTGTCAGTCTCGCCTTCCTGAACGGGAGATTTGTGGGAGTGGGCGAGCGCGGACGCATCTACCTCTCGGTCGATGGGAACTCCTGGACTCAGGTGAACACCCCCACGACCGAGACCCTGTCCGGCGTGACCTACGGGAACGGCACCTACGTGGCGGTGGGTTACAACGGAGGCGTCGTCTACTCCCGGGCCTCCGATGCCACCAGTTGGAACCCAGCCTCAGGCACCGATGGAGAAAGCTTCGCGAACGTCGCCTACGGAAACGGCACCTTCGTGGCGGTGGGCAGCGCGGTCTACACCTCTACCGATGGCCTTACCTGGACAAGGCAGACCTCTCCATCGAACGAATACATTGAGGACGTAGCCTTTGGAAACGGCTACTTCGTGGCTACGGATGGTACAAAGATCTACCGCTCCCAGGACGGGGTGAGCTGGGAAACCGTGACTCCACCACCTTCGCCTCTGATTCCAAACGGCAGGATCGGCATCAACCGCATAGTCTGGGGCGGGAACTTCTTCCTGGCAGCGGGGCGTGTGGCCGACCCGTCCTACTACGGCAGAGGTTTCCTCTATGTGATCACCTCCACCGATGGCCAGAGCTGGACTGTGCAGGACACGCCCTTCGATGTAGACGGCATCGAAGACGTGGCCGTAGGAAGCCAGTACGTCTTGCTGGTCTACCGCTACGGGGCTGTAGTAGGACAGCTACCGTAAAGCCTCCCCCAAGACGGAAGGCGCCAGGGGGGCCCCGCTTGCCCTTGGGGGGGGGTGGGGCCACCTCTTGGGCCAGGCGCAGGCAGTGGGCGAGCACCTCTTTGGGACTTGCCTCCCTACGGACAAAGCCTCTCTTGCTCATCAAGACGGGAATATACACCTTTTGTCCCTGCCTTTGCAGGGCAAGCCCCAGGGGTATTGACATACGCCAGCAAATGTTATATTCTTCAAGACAACCAAACCCGTGATGGGAGGAAAAAGGCAGGTGAACCGTAGTGCCGAGGAAGGAGGGCTTAGGCGAACCAATTCCCTTTCCGGAGCCGGTAAGTAGGGAGAACCCCCTCCCGTTCTACCAGCAGATCAAGCGGTGGTTTTATAGCGAGCTTCAGAGGGGCAACCTTAAACCAGGGATGCGGTTGCCCTCAGAAATTGCTTTGGCCAAAGCTTTCGGGGTGAGCCGCATCGTGGTGCGCCAAGCCTTCCAGGAGATGGTCCAGGAGGGGCTTTTAGTGCGCAGGCAGGGTCTGGGAACGTTTATTGCCCTGCCGAAGGTCCAGGAGGGCTTGGTACAACGCCTCACGGGCTTCTACGAGGACATGCAGACCCGGGGCCTAAGGGTCCAGACCCGGGTGACGTTTCTGGAGGTGGTGTCCGTAGGGGAGCCCGTAGCCTCCTATCTCCAGATGGCCCTTGGAGAACCTGTGTACAAACTAGGCCGGCTGCGTTTTGTTGAGGGCGAGCCCATCCTTCATGTGGTCAGCTACCTTCCTTATAGCCTTTGTCCCGATCTCTCCCAAAAAGATTTGGAACAAAGCTCCCTTTACCGAATTCTCGAAGAGCAGTATGGCTTGCGGATTGCTCGTGGACGGAGGAGCATAGAAGCAACCTCAGCCACGCTCCAGGAAGCTAGGCTCCTGGGCATCCAGAAGGGTGCCCCCCTCATCCTCCTTCGTAGCATCACCTATTTGGAAGATGGGCGTCCTCTGGAATACTACGAGGCCAAGCACAGGGGAGACCGGTGCGCCTTCGAGGTGGAGCTGGTGAGGGAGGGAAGCACCCCCCTAAGGGCCAGCGAGGTCGCCTTTGAGGAAGGGGTATGGGCTAAGGACCCCGAGATCGGGGTGATCAAGGTGGGAAGGAGGTAAGCATGAAGGGTATCGGTAGGTCTTGGCTTTGGGGAATTGGGCTTCTAGGCCTAGCGGTCGGAGGGCTCGCAGCCTTCGCCTGGCTCTCCCATGCGACGGCCCAGGCCACCCCGCGCTGGCAGCGGCCCATCGTCATAGGCTGGACCCCACCTGACATCACTGGCGTCTTCAAGACCGCTACGGACTTCTTCGAGCGGGCCGCCCAAGAGGCCAACGCCCGGGGGTTCAACGTCCAGGTCATCTCCCGCTCTCCGGCAACCCACGTGGCCTTTGCCGACCAGGTTGCCATCGTGGAGGACTACATCCAGCGCCGCGTGGACGTCATCGCCATCTCCCCCATAGAGGTGGAAGTGGTCCGGCCCGTCCTGGCCCAGGCGAGGCGGCAGGGGATCCCCGTTATCGTGGTCAACCTCTTGGAGGAGATCCCTGGGGTAGACGTCAACAGCTACATCGGCTTCGATAACACGGTGGCCGCCAAGGTCACCGCCTATGCTGTTGTGGACTACTTCGGGGGCCCGGGGGTTCTCGGAACAGGGCGTCGGGTCAACGTCTCGCCGGAGACCTATTTGGACCTCTCCTTCTGGGAAAACCTCTACCGGAACATCACCCCGAGCGAGCGAAACGCCATCCGGGGTCGCGGGGTGATCATCGAAGGGGTGGCCGGGGGATTCTTCTCCGTAGCTCGCTTGCGGGGGTTCCGCTCGGTGGTGGACCAATTTCCTAACCTGACCATCGTGGGCCGGCCCTGTGCGGCCGACTGGAACCGGGAGAAGGGGGCTCGGTGCGCCGAAGCGTTCCTTCAAGCCAACCCAACTGGCCTAGACTTCATATGGGCGGCCTCCAATGAGATGGGGCTTGGCGCCATGTTGGTGGCTGAGCGCCTGCGCCGCCTGGAGCTGGCTCAGGAAGGACCGAGGGTAGGAGATGCACGGGTGGCCATCTTCACCAACGACCTGACCCCCGAGTCGGCAGATCGGATCGACGAGGGCAAGATCGTTGCTGAGACCACCCATGGCTTCCCTGAGTGGGGTTGGTTCGGCACCTACTTTGCTGTGCGGCTAGCCTGCGGGCTCGATGTCCCCAAGTTCTACGACATCCGCCCCCGGATCGCCTACAGGGCTAACGTGCGCCAGTTCTATCCCGAGCCGAAGCTACCTCCCCTAGACTGGGAGGAGGTCCAGAGGAGGTGCCGCTAGAGGGCTAGATAGGCCAGCGTTGGAGGACCAAACCTCCACGCTGGCCTCTAACCGGGGGTAGGAGATGCGCTTCAAGGGCAAGAGAGTCCTGATCACTGGGGGCACCAAGGGGATTGGATGGGCGACGGCCCAGCTCTTCGCTCGGGAGGGGGCTAGCGTGGCCCTCCTCGCCCGGGATCCGGCCCTAGGGTCCAGCCGCCTCCAGGCCCTGCGTGACGAAGGTGCTGAGGCCCTTTACCTGAAAGCTGACTTGGCTTCTTGGGAAGAATTGGATGGTGCCTTCGCAGAATTGAAGTCCCTCTGGGGACAGCTTCACATCTTGGTCAACAACGCCGGGATCTACGCTCAGGGCGACGTTGAGGCCACCTCTCCGGAGGCCTGGGAGGAGATCCTCAGGGTGAATCTGACCGGAGCCTTCTACTGTATAAAGCTGGCCCTGCCCCTTATGCCCCCTGGGGGAAGCATCGTAAATGTTTCCTCCGAAGCGGGTTTGGTCGGCATCCCTAACCAGGTGGCCTATAACGTTTCCAAGGCCGGGCTGATCGCTCTTACGAGGAGCTGTGCGCTGGACCTTGCCCCAAGGGGCATCCGTGTCAATGCGGTAGCCCCTGGCACCACATGGACGCCTCTGGTGGAGGAGGCCGTGGGGCGCAGCGCTGACCCTGAGGCCGCCCGTCGGGAGTTGGAGATGAAGAGGCCCCTAGGGCGGCTGGGTAGACCAGAGGAGGTGGCGGCAGCCATACTCTGCCTGGCCAGTGATGAGATGGCCTACGCGACCGGGGCAGTGCTTCCCGTGGATGGGGGGTTCACCGCCTGGTGAACAGACATGGGAAAGGTAGTTTTGGAAACAAAGGGCATAGAGAAGCGTTTCCCGGGAACATGGGCCCTCCGGGGCGTGGACTTCGCTTTGGAGGCGGGGGAGGTCCACCTCCTCTTGGGCGAGAACGGGGCGGGAAAGTCTACCTTCCTCAAGATTCTAGCCGGCGTCTATCCCCCCGACAAGGGAGAGATCTACCTAGAGGAACGGAAGGTCCGCCTGCCTAACCCCCAAGCGGCCGCCTCATTGGGCATCACCTTAGTTTCACAAGAGCTGACCCTGGTTCCCCACCTCAGCGTGGCGGAGAACATTGTCCTGGGAAGGTGGCCCAGATCCCTGTGGGGAGGTGTGGACTGGGCCCAAGCTCGGACTTTGGCCCGGAGCCTTCTCGAAGAACTGGGCCTTCCAGAACTGGATCCAGAGGCTGAGGTGGCCAGCCTAAGTCTGGCCCAAAAGCAGTTGGTGGAGATCGCCCGGGCCCTGGTCCGCCGTCCCAAGGTCCTTCTTCTCGATGAGCCCACCTCAACCCTAGGGGAAGAGGAACAGAGGCTCCTCTTCTCCGTTCTGCGGAGGTTGCGGGAACAGGGAGTTGCTATCGTCTACACCACCCACAAGCTCCGCGAGGTGTTCATTGTGGGCGATCGGGTCTCCGTTTTCCGGGATGGGCTCAGGGTTGCCACCCTTGGTGTCCAGGAGGTCGAGGGGGAAGAGGCCTTAGTAGAGCTCATGATCGGTCACCGGTTGACAAAGGCCCAAGAGGTCCATCGGGCCTCCGAGGACAAGGTCCTGCTCGAGGTGGAGGGGCTAGAAAGCCCACCAGAGGTCCGGGGATGCTCCTTCGCCCTGCACCAGGGGGAGATCCTGGGGGTCTTTGGTCTGGCCGGGTCGGGACACACCGAGCTGGTCCAGACGCTCTTCGGCCTACGCCCTAGGGCGCGGGGCAAGGTCCGCCTCTTGGGAAGGGAGGTGCACCTCAAATCTCCTTTTGAGGCGGTGCGGCAGGGGCTGGCCTATGTGCCCAAAAATCGCCAAGAGGCCCTCCTCCCATTCCTGCCCCCTCCCCCCAACGTGACCCTAGTGGCGGTGGCCCGCAAGCCCCCTTGGGGCTGGGTTCACCCGGGGTGGGAGGAAGGGGTAGCCTTGGAGCTCCTCCGGAGCTTAGGCCTTTCACCTTTGGACTTGGTCCGGCCGGCTCGCCTCTTTAGCGGGGGAAACCAGCAAAAGATCGTGCTGGCCCGCTGGCTCCTAAGCGGATCCAAGGTCTTTCTGCTGGATGATCCCGCCCGGGGTGTGGACGTGGGGGCGAGGGAGGAAATGCTCCGGATCTTTCGCCGCCTAGCCCAGGAAGGTCGAAGCCTCCTCTTCATCTCCAGCGAACCCCGTGAGCTCCTCGAAGTGGCCCACCGCATTCTCGTCCTAAGGGGAGGGCGCATCGTTGCTGCCCTTCCCAGGGAAAGGGCCACCGAGGAAGGGCTTCTGCGCGCAGCCATGATGGACCCTACCCCTTCTTCGGTGGGGAAGGAGGTATCGTGAGGGCCAAGCAGGCAACGGGTAGGAGCAGTTGGAGGCGAAGGTTGGCTCAGAGCTTGACTCAGTTCCTAGGGCCTGTTCTGGGGCTCATCCTCCTTGCGGCCCTTTTCGCTTCCCTTTCCCCCTTTTTCCTCACGGAGAGCAACCTGGCCAACATCCTACGCCAAACCGCCTTCACCATGATCCTGGCCTTAGGGCAGACGGTGGTCATACTCTCGGCCGGCATAGATCTATCCATCGCTGCGAATGCGGCCTTAGCGGCCTGCGTGGCCGCTTTAGCCATGACCTCCTGGGGCCTGGAATGGTGGCAGGGTTGGCTCCTGGCGATGGGGGTGGGAATCCTAGGCGGCCTACTTAATGGCTTGATCATCGTGGGTTTTCGCGTGCCTGATTTCATCGCTACCCTGGGGACCATGCTGATCTTCCGCGGGGTGGCTCTCCTCATCACGGGCGGCCTACCCGTTCCCTCCCACCTGGGAGCGCGCGAGCTTACGGGATACCTTCCCGACCAAATGCTTTGGTTCGGGTACGCCACGATACTAGGGTTTCCCATCCTTGGACTCATAGCCCTCTTCCTAGCCGTCTTCACCGCATTGATCCTAAGGTATACGGCTTTTGGCAGGAGCGTGTACGCCGTAGGGGGCAACCCTGATGCTGCCCGCCTTAGTGGGGTCTCTGTAGCTCGCACCAAGATCCTCACCTATGCCTTTGCTGGTTTGATGGCGGGCATCGCCGGTTACCTGCTGACTGCACGGCTCAACTCCGCCAACGCCCTAATGGCGGAGGGGGAGGAACTTCGCAGCATCGCCGCTGTGGTCATCGGGGGCACAAACCTCTTCGGGGGTCAGGGTGGTGTCTTGGGCACCGTTGTAGGAGCGTTGATCATCGGCGTCCTAGGCAATGGGCTCAACCTTCTCAACGTCAATCCCTTCTGGCAGCGGATCATAACCGGGCTCCTACTCATCCTTGTGGTGGCCCTGGATCAACTTCGGAGGAGCCGCCGCTAAGGAGGGAAGATGCGCATCGGCATTAGCACCTGGGTTCTGGGGCCGAGGCCCTTGGAGGAGATCTTCTCCCTAGCAGTTGGGATGGGGTGTGAGGGTTTGGAGATCCGCGGGGAGCCGGAAACGCTGGACTGGGAGTCCATCCGCAAGCATAGCGACGCGTACGGGGTTCCGGTTCTGTCCGTACTGAGTTGGTGCCTGGCCTCTTTGGAGGGCCGTGACCTGGCCCATCCCGATCCGAAGGAGGCAGAGCGGGCGATGGCCTACCTCAAAGGGTGCGTGGACCTTGCCTCGGCGGTTGGAGCCGAGCAGGTCGTCGTCCTGCCTGGCCCCGCGGGCAGGACCGCCCCCCATGGGGTCCGAGATCCCGAGGAGTGGGAGCGGGCTTTTGAAGAGGAGGTGTCCAGGGCAAGATCGGCCCTCCGAGAGCTAGCCGCATACGCTTCGGAGAGGGGGGTGCGCCTCGCCCTCGAGCCCATCAACCGGTACGAAGGACACCTTCTTAACCGCTCTGACCAAGCGATGGCTTGGCTTGAGGCTTTGGGGCTACCCAACCTTGGAGTCCATCTGGATTCCTTTCACATGAACATAGAGGAGCAGGACCCCATCGCTGGGGTTCGGAGGGTTGGCCCCTGGCTCACAAGTCTCCATATTTCCGATAGCAACCGCCTGGCCCCGGGCATGGGCCACTTCCCTTTCCCTGAGCTTGTGAGGACTCTGAGGAACCTTGGGTTCCAAGGGGCTATGTTCCTAGAGCCTGTCCCCGCTGCCTCCAACCCCTTGTGGGCTATTGCTTTGCCTAGAGGCCAGAAGGAGGTGGAGGCCATGTTGCAAAAAGGCATTTCCTATCTGCGCAAGCTTCGGGAGGAGGCCTAGCGTGGAAAGGGTTCGGTTGGTAGTGGTGGGCGCAGGAAGAGCTGGGGCGGTGCATGCTCGTAACCTCCGTTGGCGCATATCGGCCGCCTCCCTCGAGGGTCTCGTGGACCCCGAGGTGGAGCGGGCCAAGGGTTTGGCCCAGGAGTTGGATCTTCCCCAAGGGCGGGTTTTCCGCTCCCTAGAGGAAGCCTTGGCCACCTTGGACGTGGAGGCGGTGGTCATCGCTACCCCGACCCCTACCCACGGTCCCCTCGCCCTCCTAGCTTTAGAGAAGGGCCTCCACGTCTTCTGCGAAAAGCCCCTGGCCCGGAGCCTAGAAGAAGGAAGGGCCATGGTGGAGGCCGCAAGGCGGACCGGGAGGATCCTCCAGGTGGGGTTCATGCGGCGTTTCGACCCCGCCTTCCGAGAGGCCAGGAGGTTGATCCGGGAAGGGGCGATTGGCCGACCCCTCTACCTGCGCTCCCTCACCCGCTGTCCCGGCCTGTTGCCCCGGTGGGCCTGGAATCCCGAGGAGGGCCTTGGGCTTCTGGGGGAGGTCAGCAGCCACGACTTCGACGTGCTCCGCTTCCTTGGGGGCTTGGAGATCCTTCGGGTCTCCGCGTGGGGTGGGGCCTTGGGGCGACCTGATCTTCGGCAGGAGGAGGACGGCTTTTACGACACGGTCGCTGTGTTGGTGCAACTCCAGGGTGGAGTTCTGGGGACCGTGGAAGGCCTCTGTCCCGCGGGGTATGGGTACGACACCCGGGCCGAAGTGGTAGGGGAAGAGGGGGCACTCCTAGTGGGTAGCTTGGAGCGCTACCCCCTGGTCCAGATCCGGGCCAGGCAGGGGGGTGGCCTAGGGGAATGGTCGATCCACCCTTCGTGGAGCGAGCGCTTCCGTGAGGCCTACTGGGCCGAAATGCACCACTTTGTGGAGTGCGTCGCCCGGGGGTTGGAGCCTGAGGTTACAGGGGAGGATGGGTTGCGGGCCCTACAGGTTGCCGTGGCCGCAAACCGCTCCCTGTGGGAAGGGCGCCCAGTAGACCTAGGGGAGGTGGGACCGTGAGAGCGCTGATCTGCTTGGGGCCGGGCCAGGTGGAGCTCCAAGAAAGGCCCGTACCAGAGCCGGGTCCAGGCGAGGTTTTGCTACGCGTTCTGGCTGCGGGAGTGTGCGCCACCGACAACAAGGCCATGACCCGAGGGCATCCCCGTGTCCGACCACCCCGTGTCTTGGGGCACGAGGTGGTGGGTGAGGTGGCGGCCTTGGGACCTGGGGTGGAAGGGGTGAGCCTTGGGGAGCGGGTTAGCCTGGTACCCAACTTCGGTTGTGGTTGGTGTCCGCTTTGCGCCTCGGGCTGGACCAACCTCTGTCCCCAGGGCAAGGCCATAGGCCTTGATCTGGACGGAGCTTTTGCCGAGTACCTCCTTGTTCCCAAGGAGGCCGTGGTCCAAGGCAACCTTCTACCCCTCCCTCGAGGGGTGACCCCTGAACTCGGGGTCTTGGCAGAACCCCTGGCTGCGGCCTTGAGCGCCCAGGAAGCCCTAGGGGTAGGGCCCGGGGATGCGGTTTTGATAGTAGGCGGAGGTCCCATGGGCCTCCTCAATGCCCTAGCTGCTCGTGCCCGGGGTGCCGGCTGGATAGCCCTAAGTGAGCGCCGGGCTTGGCGCCGGGCTTTGGCTGAGAGGCTCGGGGTGGACTTGGCCCTAGCCCCGGAGGAGACCTTATCTGGCGTCCTAAAGGCCACCGGCGGTCGAGGCGTCCAGGCGGTCACAGTAACGGTCCCAGACCCCGAGGCAGTCAGACTGGGACTGGCCCTTTTGGCCCCTTTGGGCCGGATCAACCTTTTCGCTGGGTTCCCCGCGGAGAAGGAGGAGATAGTGTTGAAGGGAAATGCTATCCACTACGGAAACCGGAGCGTGGTCGGCACCTTTGCTGCTAACCTCAGGCAACATAGGGCCGCTCTGGGCCTGCTCCCCCGGCTGGAGCTAGGCCCTCTGATTACGCGCCGTCTTCGCCTAGAGGAGGCCGAGGCGGAGCTCATTCCCTTGGCCTTCTCCAAGCAGGAGGTCCGGGTCGTGATCCTACCCGAGGGGAGGTAAGGGGCGATGCACGAGGTCCAGCTCCTCATTGGTGGCCATTGGAGAAACTCTTCAGAGCGTGAGAGCTTTAGAGTACTGGACCCAGCAACTGGCGAAGTTGTAGGGCAGGCCCAGGCGGCATCCCCCGAAGATGCCTCAAAGGCTATAGAGGCCGCCTACGAGGCCTTCGCCGTATGGTCCAAAGAGCCACCCCACCTCCGCGGGGCGATCCTGAAGAGAGCGGCCCAGCTCGCCCGTTCTCGAGCCGAGGAGTTGGGTAGGCTTCTCACCTTGGAGCAAGGAAAACCCCTCAAGGAGGCTGTAGGCGAGGTTTTGGCTGCGGCCGACGCTCTGGAGTACTTTGGGGAGGAAGGCTGGAGAATCATAGGGGACATCTTCCCCCCCAACCGGAAAGGAAGGGCCAACCTAGTGCTCAAGCGCCCCCTAGGGGTGGTGGTGGCCATAAGCCCCTGGAACTATCCTGTCCTTCTCCTGTCCTGGAAACTCGGCCCAGCCCTCATAGCAGGGAATACCGTGGTGGCCAAACCTCCCTCCGAGGCCCCTTTGGCTGCGACGCTTTTCACTGCCTTGATCCAAGAAGCAGGGGCCCCTCCGGGAGTGGTCAACGTGGTCACGGGGAGGGGAAGCCGAATAGGACCCATTCTGGTCACCCATCCCCTTACGGCCAAGGTGGCCTTTACTGGGGAGACAAAAACAGGCAAGGAGATCATGGCGCTAGCCGCCCAGGGGCTGAAGCGCCTTTCGCTGGAACTGGGGAACAGCACCCCCCTTTTGGTCTTCCCCGATGCAGATCTGGGGGCTGCGGCCGAAGCAGCTGCTTACCGCTCCTTCCGGAACGCGGGTCAGATATGCAATGCAGTCAACCGGATTTATGTCCACCAAGAGGTCCTCGACGGTTTTCTCACCAACTTCCTGGATAGGGTGGCCAAAATCACCGTGGGCCATGGCTTGCAGAACCCTGACATGGGCCCCCTTTGCACAGAGGAGGGTCTTTTGCGGACCCAAGCCCACGTCCGGGATGCACTGGAACGGGGAGCCACGTTGCTCTTCGGCGGCGACCGCCTCCGAGGCGAGGGGTACGAGCGCGGCTTCTTCTACCAGCCCACAGTTCTCCTCCACGTGCCTCCCGAAGCCTTGGTCATGCGGGAAGAGACCTTTGGTCCCGTGGCTCCCATCTCTACCTTTTCGAGGGTAGAGGAGGCCATCGCCCTGGCCAATAGCACCCCCTATGGCCTCGTAGCGTACGCCTTCACCAAGGATTTGGGAGTGCTTTGGGCCTTGGCTGAGGGCCTAGAATTTGGGACGGTAGGGGTTAACAACGTGGTCGGCGGGGAGTTCCCTTACCCCTACGCAGGCTGGAAGGAGAGCGGACTGGGTGTGGAGAACTCCACCTACGCGGTAGAGGCATACCTCCAGCTCAAGCACCTCCGCATAGATGTCTGAAGGAGGGGTGATGGAAGGTCTGGTCGCACACCTGCTTCCCCACGGGCAGATTGAGCCTAGCCTGGTCTTAAGGCGCTATCTGAGCGAGATTCGGGGCATCTACCGGGATCAGGAGGCCGTGAACAAGATCCTCCGCGAAGAGGGGGACCGGCTTGTGTATGAGGTGTACTTGGGAGAAGTGCCTGAAGCCGAGGGCCACGTGGCCTACTGTACCACTGTGATCTACCCTGGGACGGTGGGGGATGAATTCCACATGACCAAGGGTCACTTCCACGCCAGGAGGGACACAGCCGAGGTCTACTTGGGCCTTAGGGGAAAGGGGCTGCTGCTCCTAAGGAGGGAGCAGGGGCCCTATCAGGTTCTGGAGTTTGGTGCGGGGCTTTTGGGGTATGTTCCCCCTTTTTGGGCCCATCGCACGGTCAACATCGGCGATGAGCCTTTGGTCTTCTTCGCCGCCTGGCCGGCGGACGCCGGCCACGACTACGTCACGGCTGAGCGTCTAGGCTTTGGCGTTTTTGTTCGGCGCTTGTTGGACGGGTACCGCCTAGAGGAGGCTCTCGGGTCTTGAGTGGGGGGTGGGGTGTGAAGGCGGCGCTCTTCGGGGTGGACCTGGGGACGATGGGTACCAAGGCAGCCCTTGTTGACGAGGAGGGGCGCGTACTGGCCGAGGCCTACAAAGAAGTGGGCCTCCGATACCCTAGGCCGGGCTGGGTGGAGCAAGACCTGGAAGAGATATACGCATCGGCCCTGGAGGTGATCCGGACCTGCCTGGAGCAAAGCGGGATAAATCCTTCGCAGGTCCAAGCCTTAGCTTTTGATGGGCAGATGTCGGGCCTGGGGGCTGTGGATCCCGATGGTCAACCGGCCATTCCCTTCGACTCCTGGCTGGACACGAGATGCGCTCCTTACATCGAGCTACTCAAGGCCCACGAGGAAGAGATCATCCGTAGCTCCGGGGGACCCCCTTCGTTCAGCCATGGCGCGAAGATACTCTGGTGGATGCGGGAGGCCCCCGAGGCTTTCCAAAGGGTCGCAAAGTTCTTGGTGCCGGCCGGTTACGTGGCCCTACGCATGGTTGGGCTTAGGGGGGAAGATGCCTTTATTGATTGGACTTATATCCATTTTTCTGTTTTCAGTGACCTTCTAGCCAAGGATTGGAACCTCGATTTGCTCCAGGCGTATGGGCTTCCCAAGGAAAAGCTCCCTAGAATCGTAGACCCTTGGAGCATAGTGGGGGGTGTGTCCAAAGAGGCAGCCCGGGCCACCGGCCTACGCGAGGGAACCCCCATCGTGGCCGGATGCGGGGACCAAGCAGCCACGATGCTAGGTGCGGGGATAGCCCGCGCTGGCTTGGTGCTCAACGTTCTGGGAACGGCCTCGGTCTTTGCGGCTACTTCTGCAACCTACACCCCAGACATCCAGGGGAGGACTTTCTTCACCGCACGGCTGCCCCTAGAGGGTCTTTTCTACCAGATCGCCTTCATTAACGGGGGTGGGCTCAACCTGCGTTGGTTCAGGGATGAAATCCTAGCTTGCGAGAAGGAGCAACTGGGCAAGGACTTCTACGTTCTCTACAGCGAGCTTGCGGGAAAGATCCCCCCTGGGAGCCAGGGGCTCCTCTTTCTGCCGCACCTTGGCGGACGGGTGACGCCTAGCGTGCCCCACTTGAGGGGGGCCCTCCTTGGGCTCAACTGGGGCCATGGCCGGCCTCATATCTACCGGGCCCTGCTCGAAGGGGTAGCCTACGAGTTTGCCCTCTACATGGCCGACTTGGCCCGTCAAGGACAGGTTTATAGTGAAGCCCGCGCCATCGGGGGGGGGGCGAGGAGTGCGGCATGGGTGCAGATCCTGGCCGATGTCCTGGGGCTGCCCTACCTGCGCTTGCAGCGAGAGGAATTCGCCGCCTACGGGTCTGCTCTGCTCGCCGGGCACGCCATAGGCCTCTTTCCCGATCTTGCCGCTACGGCGGAGAAGTTTGCTGAGGTTAGAGATCGGTTTCTGCCACGCCCAGAGGCCCACCGCATCTACCGTTCCCTAGCGGAACTCTATCGCCAGTTCCTAGAGGTGGCCGAGGACTTTTCCCGCAAACTTCTTCAGCTAACTTCTGGAGGTGAAGGGTGAAAGTGGTGGTGACCGCGCGGGCCTTTAGAGAGGTAGATGGTCCGCACAAAGAGTTTCTTGAGAGCCAGGGGTGGGAGGTAGTCTACTTAGAGACGCGACACCCTCTCACCTCGGAGGAGCTGGCGCACCATCTGGATGAGAAGGTGATGGGCCTTCTTTTGGGCACGGATAGGGTGGATGCAAGGGCTTTGGAGCGGGCTCCCAACCTTAAAGCCATTTCTCGCTTCGGGGTCGGGTTGGACAACCTAGACCTGGAGGCCCTAAGGGCCCGGGGGGTGCGCGTAACCTACACTCCGGGGAGTAGCGCAGCCTCGGTTGCCGAGCTTACCCTGGGGCTCATCCTAAGCTTGGCCCGCTGGATTCCCTGGCATGTGACCCAGGTCCGCCAGGGGGGTTGGAGCCGTAGGATAGGCTTGGAGCTCCAGGGCAAGGTCCTGGGTATCCTGGGTATGGGAACCATAGGCCGCGAGGTGGCCCTGAGGGCTAGGGCGCTTGGGATGAGGGTTGTATACCACGACCCCCGCCCTCTACCCCCTGAGGAGGAGGTACGCTTGGGCGTCCAAGGTGTTTCCTGGGCGGAGCTTCTAGCTTCAGCGGATTTCCTGTCCCTCCATGCTCCCCTCACGCCCGAGACACGAGGGCTCCTGGGCCGGGATGCCCTAGCCCAAATGAAGAGGGGCGCCTTTTTGGTCAACTCGGCTCGGGGGGAACTGGTGGACGAACAGGCTCTCTACGAGGCCTTGGTTGCTGGCCATCTAGCAGGGGCTGCTACCGATGTTTTTTCTAAGGAACCTCCCGATGCAAGCCCTCTCCTTAGCTTGGAGAACTTTATCCTTACACCGCATATAGGAGCTTATACCCGCGAGGCCGTTATACGCACGGGCGTTATGGCGGTGGAGAATCTCATCGCTGCCCTAATGGATAGGCCCATACCCTATGGGGAAGCCTGAAGTCAAGTTGCGATGCAGACTTGACCGCTATACCGCATAGAGCCCCAGGAAGCGCAGGGCGGAGAGGGGGTTGAAGGAGAAGGCTTCAAGGGCTGCCTTCTTCTCCTTCACCCCCTCCCGGTGCAGCAGGGAGACCAGAAACGCCCGGAGGGTCGCCAGAACCCGAGCCCCCACCCCCCGCACCTGGCAGGCGTCTTCGTGGAAGAGCACGTCCCGCACCCAGAAAGACCGGTTCTCTATCTCCCACCGGCCAACCAGCAGCCTGCCCAGACGCCCGGCATCCGCCACCTCAGGACCCAGGCTCGTCAGGGCGTAGCCCACCGACCGCCTCACCTCCCCCGTCCCCTTGCACACCACCTCCCGCACAAGCCGCACCACCTGCCGGGCCCCGGGGAAGGCCTTCATCTCCTCGGGGAGGTAGGGGGAGGCCCAAACCTCGTAAGTCCACACCTCCCCATCCCGCACCAGGCTCCAGCGGGCCTCCGTCTCCCCAGGAAGCCGTCTTTCCTCCATGCCCTTGAACACCTCCAGGGTCCACTCCAGCAGCTCCCCCTGGTTGGCCTTCAGGACCAGGAGGTAGTCCCCCCTTTTTCCCGCACCCCAGAGGCCACCTCCGGGTACAGGTACCCCGCGTCCCCCACCACCACCTTCCCCTCAAGCCCTCTGGCCCCAAGGCGGTCCAGGAGTTCCAGGAGCGCCTCCGCCTCTCTACCCTCCGTCCGCGCCTGGGCCAGGGTGGTCTGGAGGCGCAGGGCCAGAATCTCTACCAGCCTCACCTGGGGGCTCTTCCCCTTGCCGCTTCCCCGGAGGCGCTTCCCGTCCACCACCAGGACCTCCTCGGGGTCCACTTCGGGGAAGACCTGGAGGAGGGCTTCCTGGAGCTTCTGGGGGTCCAGGCGGTGCACGAGCAGGGTGATGGCGGTGTGGCCCGGGGGCTTGCGGAGGCCGAGGTGGGGCAGAAGATGGGGGTTGGCGCGGGCAAAACGTTCCACGCCCCTCAGGGAGTCCACGCGGGAAAGGAAGGCCACCAGGATGAGGGCTAGAAGACCCCACAGGGGGTACTGCCGGTTGTGGGCCCGGGGGTCAGGAACCTGGGATAGGGCTTCGCGTAGAGTCATGCCCTTTCTTTACCCCAAGAACCTCAGGACCAGGAACTGTATATCGGTCAAGTCTGGCCCCCTTCCTGCGGACATCGCCCTTCTCCTTGCGCCAGAAGAGGTGGCCTGGAAGGTCCTGCAAGAGCTGCACGCGGCCCTGGAGGTTTCCGCCCGGATCGTAAAGTGGGTTAAACCCTCCACCCTTCTGGAACGACCGCATGTGCACGAGCTGGCCTATAACCTGGCCCGCAAGGCGGGCGGTATCCCCTTTTTGCTGGAGGGACTCACCCACCACGTGCTGGGCATCGTTCACACCCGGGATGGCTTCTTCTGGAAACTCCTCTCCCCGGAAGGGCGGCTCACCGATCAGGGCTGGGACCTGCCGCAAAGAACGCTTCCTTACCCGTTGGTGGTCCACTTCCGCGGAAGTGACGAGGCTCTGGAGGAGGTGCTCAGCTGGGCGCGGTGGCCCTTAATCCGAATCAAGTCAACCCGCCTACGGTTCTCCAAAAAGAACTTACCCTTGGGCACCTACTTCCGGGCCCTCCCGGAGCTGGCCTACCTTCACGCCCACCCGGGCTACCCCGGCTGGCCCAAGGCTCTGAGCGTGGAAGTGGTACATGGAGACTTGGGCTTGGAAGAAGCCGTGGCTCAGGTTTACTGGCTGACCAAGGTGGCGGGGGGCCTCTACCATCCAAGCGCCCTTCCCTTCAGCGTGGCCGACCCTGAGCCTACCGCCTCGGGCGGGGGGAGAATCCTCGGGGAAAACGCCTTCCCCAAGCAAAGGTAAGCCAAAGGTGATTTGGGACACTTGTCCCTATACTTTGGTCGTGCTAACCTAACAAGCGACCGTTAGCCATGGACCGCCGAAGCCAGATCCTCCAGATGGCCGGGCATCTCTTCAGCCAGCGGGGCTACCACGCTACCAGCATCCGCGACCTGGCTAAGGCCCTGAACCTCCAGGGGGGAAGCCTCTACGCCCACATCGCCTCCAAGGAGGAGCTCCTTCTGGAGGTGGTGCGGCAGGCGGCGGCCCGCTTCCAGGAGGTGCTGGAGGGCCTCCCCGAGGCCGGCCCCAAAGAGAAGCTGGTGGCCCTGGTGAAGGGGCACCTTCGGGTCATCGCCGAGGAGCTTCCCCGGGCCACGGTCTTCTTCCACGAGTGGAAGCACCTCTCCCCTCCCCTCCTGGAGGAGGCCAAGGCCCTCCGGGACCGCTACGAGGAGGGGGTGCAAAAGGTGATCGCCGAGGGAGTGGAGAAGGGGGTCTTCCGGGTGGAGAACCTCCGCCTGGCCACCCTCTTCGTCCTCTCGGCCCTCAACTGGACCTACCAGTGGTACCGGCCTGAGGGGCCCATGTCCTTGGAAGAGCTTTCGGAAACCTACGCCAGGATGGTGCTGAAGGCCCTTGGCGCGGGAGAAGGAGGTGAGGATGGTCAAGCTTAGGATCGGCTACCCCGAGGACCCCGACTACCAGGAGCGCTTGGAGGAGTTTGAGGCCCGCATCGCCCGGGGGGAGAAGATTGAGCCTGGGGACTGGATGCCCGCCGAGTACCGCCGCCAGCTCATCCGCATGATCTCCCAGCACGCCCACAGCGAGTGGGTGGGGATGCTCCCCGAAGGGGCCTGGATCACCCGGGCCCCCTCCCTGAGGCGGAAGCTCATCCTCCTGGCCAAGGGGCAGGACGAGGCGGGCCACGGCCAGTACCTCTACCACGCCGCCGAGACCCTGGGGGTCAGCCGGGAGGAGATGGTGGAGGCCCTGCCTTCCGGAAAGGCCAAGTACTCCAACATCTTCAACTACCCCACCCTCACCTGGGCGGACGTGGGCATCATCGGCTGGCTAGTGGACGGGATGGCCATCAAGAACCAGACCATGCTGGCCCAGTGCTCCTACGGCCCCTACTCCCGGGCCATGGTGCGCATCTGCGCCGAGGAGACCTTCCACCACAAGCAGGGGAAGGAGGCCGTCCTCCTCTACGCCCGGGGGAGCAGGAAGCAGAGGCAGATGGTCCAGGACGCCCTGAACCGCTGGTGGTGGCCCACCCTGATGATGGCGGGGCCCCACGACACCGACTCCCCCCACACCCCCCTCCTCCTCCGCTGGGGCATCAAGACCAAGACCAACGACCAGATCCGCCAGGAGTTCCTGGACGAACACGTGCCCGAGCTCCTGGAGGCCGGGCTTTCCATCCCCGACCCCGAGCTTCGCTACGAGGAGAAGACGGGCCACTGGCGCCACGGCCCCATCCCCTGGGAGGAGTTCTGGAAGGTCATAAGCGGCGAGGGCCCCATGAACCGCCACCGCCTTCTGGCCCGAAAGAAGGCCCACGAGGAGGGGCGCTGGGTGCGGGAGGCCCTCGAGGCCCACGCCAGAAGGCGCCTGGCCCAGGCCGCCGACTAGGAGGAGGCCATGTGGGGAACGGAGTGGCCCCGGTGGGAGGTCATCAAGCAGGACACGGAAAAGAGCCTGCCCCAGATGGTGGGCTCGGTGCACGCCGCCGACCCCGAGCACGCCCTCCTCATCGCCCGGCACGTCTTCGTGAGGCGGCCCTCCGCCTCCGCCCTTTTCGTGGCCCCGGCCGAGGCCTTCTTCCACCCGACCCACGAGGCCCCGCAGGACCCACGGGCCCCGCAGGTGTCGGC
>Ga0072500_144423_pt1 | contig 18300 bp, 13 predicted proteins | sample GBScelen77Swater_FD_63803 | JGI IMG/M metagenome (GOLD analysis project Ga0072500, IMG submission 63803) | Hot spring microbial communities from Great Boiling Spring, Nevada - cellulolytic enrichment S 77C v2 (version 2) | ecosystem: Environmental > Aquatic > Thermal springs > Hot (42-90C) ...
CCGGGGATCCGCGGCGTCCATCAGCAGCATCGCCAGGATCAGCGCATTCACCGTCGACTCATTGATCGGCGTGCCTAAGAACAGGATGCGATGCTTCAGGGACTCCTCCAGGATCCGGTCCATCGCGGCCCTCCCGGAACAGGTTGCGCCGAAGGAGCGCCTCAGGCGGCGCGGGATCGGGCGTCCGGTCCGGCGGAGGAAGCGGGCAAGGGGACGATGAGGAAGCCCTCCTCCGCGCCCAGGATGTGGACCCGGGCCAGCTCGGCCATCCGCTGTGCATCCTCCGGCGTGAGCTGCCGCAGCATCTCCTGCAGGATCCGCGCCTGCTGAGATTCCACCGGAGGATAGATGGCGCCCAGCATCACCCTCTGCACCTCGATCCCCTGATTATAGAGGCGACGGACGAGGCCAGCGCGGATGCGCTCCGCGAGGGCCTCCCGGCGGTCCCCGGCGCACAGGCGCTCGAGAGGCTCCTTCCCCATCCGCGCCCGGAGCACGTCCTCCATATGGAGACGGATTAGACCTTCTGGGTCCTGCAGAAGGGTCTGCAGGGCAACGCGCTGGTTCCCGGGGGGGATCGCCAGCGGATCCAGCCGGAAGATCAGCTTCCATTCGACCTCCAGGGGGATGCCGTCGGCGGAGCGGACGCCCCCGGTGCGCCCGGAAAGGGCGCGCGGGGCGGTATCCAGCCACCCCCAGAGGGTCTCCAGGAAGGGTCGGCGGAGCGCGCGGCGAGGCCCCACGATCAGCCGCCGCACCGTATGGAGGCGGGGATCGCGGGTCACCGCCACCCGCGAGTCCGGCACATACAGGATCGCGCGGCGGAGCAGAAAGGTCATCAGGATGAGCGCGACGCCCGCCCCGATCCCCATCAGAACCGGAAAGCCTCCCATAGTGCGCCTCCCCATCTATGCCAGCGAATGTGCACCCGCCCCCACTTCTTAGGTTCGTTCAACCCTATTAATAGGAAAACGCAAATCTCAATGTGACAAAGGGCTGCCACGCTTCGCCGGAGGGTCGGATCAGGCCTTCTGTGGCGGGATCTCCAGCACAACCTCCCTGGGCGGACGCCCTTTGCCGGGCAGGACCTGAAGGCGATGACGCCCCGCTGAGACGGCGAGGGTTCCATCCGGCAGGGAGCGGATCCCCCGCGGGTTCACGGGTTTCATAAGCACCGCCACCGGCTGCACGGCGATCTCTCCGGTCTCAAGGCGATGGAAGCGGAGGATAACCGCCCGGACTTCCGTCCCTCCTAGTCCGATATCTCGCCCTGTCACTATCTGCCCCTCCTCCCAGAGGAGGATCGGGCGGCCATTCGGGATCCGAAGCCATGCATGAGGGAGAAGAGCAGAGCACTTCGGGCATTGTACCCGACGCTCCACGACGAGCTCCTCGCCGCATCCGTGGCATCGCATCACCCACCGGGCTGCGATCTCCAAGGCATTCGCCCAATCCTTCGGAGCCGGCCGCAAAGAAGGCGAGCGAGGCGAGGCAAAGACCTGAAGGAAGTAGTGGCGAAGCCGGTCGCCCAGTTTACTCAGGGTCTGCTGATGCCACTCCAGGATCTCTTGCCTCATGGCCGGGGAACGGGAGGGTGGCCAGGGCGTGCGAGGGTCGCCGATGTCGATAGCGAAGGCTACATAGAAAAAAGGATCCAGCCCTCCAAACAGGAGACGGTGGAGAATCACCGCCAGAGCCCAGCGCTCTGTATTCGGATCCGGACAGGCTCGCTCTCCTCGTAACAACTCGGGGGCCTGAAGAGAGCCATCCGCATGGCCCAGCACGCGTGGGGGAAGGCGCCAGGATCCGGAGGGATCCAGAATCCCCCCGCCATCCACATCGATGAGAGTCAGCCCGATGATGCGCGATCCCTCCCGTCGGACCAACAAATTAGGTTCAGCCAGGTCCCCATGGATGATGCCCCGCGCGTGCAACCATGCAAGGGCATAGGCCAGCCTCGCAGCCACCCACAGTTGAGACCGCAACCCCTGTTCATAAAGCTGTCGATAATCCCACTCCGCCAGAGGCTCCCCAGCGACCAGCGGTAACAGGATCCCCACCCGATGGCTATTCCGATCCACCCCGATCGCAGCCGGAAGCGCCAGCCCCAAATCCAGCGGCAGGTCCCCATGGCGACGCAGGAATTCCACCATGCGGATCAAACACTGCCCGTCCGGATGCTCTGGGGGCACCCGATACAGCTTCAGGGCCCAGGGGCGAGGATCCCCCTTTCGAAGCACTTGGAGCACCTCCCCCTGGGCGCCCGCTCCCAGCCGTTGCTGGACTGTCAACCGGTGCACCCGGCCGGATATCAGCAGATCCTCCAGCCACAGATCCGTAGCCATCCGGATTCCTCCAGAGCCGGAGGGCTTCCTCTGTGATCAGAAGGCCGAGGGAGCGGTTATCATCGCTCTCCAGACCCCGAAGCCATTCCTCCAGGAAACGGGTGGGATCCTGCCCGGCTCCGATGAGCTCCCGAATTCGAAGCAACATAGCCCAGGCCGGCCGGAGGCTCTCTCCCGGGGGCAACGCCCCATCGGTCCCCAGCACGATCACCAGGCCATCCGGCCAGGCGGCGCGGGGGAGAGAGATCAGCACCGGCTGCGGATCCTGGGATCCTCCGATGATCCCCCGAAGCGCCCCCGCTTGCTGGAAATCCCCTTGGGGGAAGAGCAACGAGGTCGCCCATCGGAGGCTCCCGCTGCTGATGATCACCGCTCCATCTCCACAATAAGCGATCAGAATGCGGCCCGGCGTTTCCACGGCAGCGATGAGGGTGGTCTGAGGAACGGCTCCCGGGAACGGCTCCCCAGAAGGCAACCCTCCTATTACCTCGCGATGGGCTTTCTGAAACCCCCTGGACAGCGCCTGCAGATCTATGATTCCACCCCGACGGGCAGTTTGGCGCAGCTCCTCCAGCAACACATGGACCGCCATGCGGGCTGCTCGCTCTGCACCGGGGGTGCTGCTCACCCCATCCGCCAGCGCGATGGCCTTCCAGGCAGGAGTTTCCAGGCAGGATGCGGCATCCTGCTGGACGGGTTTCCCTCCCGTGGTGGTGAGGGCAATGGCCCAGCCCCCCAGTGGCTGAATGAGAGCCGAGTCTCCCGGAGCGGCCGTGCGGCTCTGGATCTCCGCCATCGTTGACCTCCGGCGGCGCCTCAGCCAGCGAACCCCCAGAATGCTAACGGATAAAGCAACGAGTATCAGGAGCAGACCAACAAGTTGCTGAGCGTCCATCCCCTTCTCCCAAAGAAACAGGCCGGCTCAGACTGCCGTGCTGATCGAGCGGAGGAAGAAGTCCCGCAGCTCAGCGCCTGTCTGGACTCGAGCGAACATAGGCTGGCCGCCGGGATAGCGGCTGGCGATCGCCTGCAGGGTTGCCTCATCGGCGTCATCGCCATAAGCGGCGGTCGCGATCACCAGCACCGGCCGGTTCAGCCGTGCGGGGCCAGGGGACGGGGTTGCGACCACACGAGCGTGAATGCGCTGGGCCACCCCCACCGGATCCGTCCCGCAGGTCTCGCAGCCATCGCTCATCAGGAGGATGGTCACAAAGCGCGGCAGCTTGGGATCTGCTCCCGCTAGCCAGAGCTGGGCGACCCGATCCGCCTCCTCCAGGGCGCGGCCGATGGCAGTGTTGTCCCCGAAGCGGCTCAGAAGGTCGAAATCCACGCTTTGGGGATCCACCTGGCTGAGCGGGGTGGGCGGCAGGATCTGCTCCACACGGCTGGAGAAGGCGAGGATCCCCAGCCAGAAGCTGGAGCGGTTGCGGCTCCGCTGCAGGCGGGCAAGCAGGCTCCCGCTGCGCGGGTTTTCGCTGGCCGGCTCGCGAATCAGATGGAACATCACGGAGTCGGCCTTGGTCAACCCGGTCCGCGGCTCCCGCTCCGCCATCGATCCCGAGCCGTCCAGGACCAGAAGGGCCAGCTCCTCATGGGTCTTCGGGAAGGGCAGCTCCTCAAAGGGCAGAGAGGCGACACCCATTGGGAACCTCCTGCTCTCAGTTTCTATTTATGAAATAGGCAAGGCTACTGGGATTTGTGACATACTTCGAGGCGACGCCGGAAATACCATTGACGCAGGTTGGCCGCACTCAGATGGGGTGGGGGACACTTAAACCGGCACAGAACCTCTTCCCAGTCATCGAGGCCGGGAAAATACTGAAGGACATGCGGCCAATCCCTCTGGATATGGATCGCCCACCCCTTCGCCCAGTCGGATGGGCTCCGGGAGCTCAGGAGGTGAACGATCTCCTCCCACTCATATCCCAGACCCTCATGCAAGATGGCTAGGACCACGAATTTCTGTCCCCTCTCCTCCCCCAGCCTGTCCTTGATGCGATCCCACCCCTCCATGACCGTCTCTCCGTCCGTCGGCTCCTTCGGAGGGTCCCAGCGCCCTTCCTCAATGCCGCCCGGTCCGGAATCCTCTTCCCCTTGGGTAAAGAGAACGGGCCGAATGCAGTTCAGGATCTCCGTGATGACGTGAAGCGGGATGTGGAGACCTTCCTTCTCCAGCTCCTCCTGAATTTGAGATAGCGTTGGATTCAAAACGCCCTTCTTCGCAAGTTTTTCAAGTGCATCGAAGAGGTGGGGAAAGGCACGACGAGCGGCCTCGCTGAGCCCGAGACATCGGGCGGCGCCGGCGATGATGGCACCCCGGATCACCCGCTCGGCATAAGCCTCGAAACGGGTCCCTCGATCGGGGTCATAGCGGCGTAACGCCTTGAAGAATCCCTCCCAGGCATCGTTTAACAAATCTTGTTTCTCACAGCAACCCAGGTTGGGCAGACGGGAGCTTAGGGAACGGGCTATCTTCTCGACCCAGGGCCGGTGATACTCGACCAGCTGCTCCAGGGCCTCGCGATCTCCACCCGCAGCCCTCCGATAGAGGGAGGGTTCAGGCCGCGCCCCCTTACGTCCTTCCTTCATGGGCAGCGCCTCCGCCTTCCAGCTCCCTTAACCGACGGATCGCCCACTCTCGTAGAAACTCAGGCTGCTCCGGATCCTTGACGATCTGTGACAAGGTCGCCGCCGGAAGGGAGAGTGTGAAAAAGAGCACCTCCGCTTCGGATCGGCATAAAGGACAGATCGTCAGATGCCGTTGAATCCACAGCGTCCTTCCTCCTTCCTGAAGATAGATCCTTAGAGAGGCGGAGGATGGGCAGAACATACGCGCCATCCCACGACGGGCTTCCAAGGCTTCCGTGAAAGCCTCCTGACACGCTTCACACTGAGCGATGTGTTCCCGGAGCTCCGTCGGCAACGGAAGCTCCAGGATCTCCTCCGCTGTGGGAGGCTCTGATAGAGCGAAGAGCCGATTCATCGGGATCTCCTCTACCCATTCCATGCTTTCGAAGCGCCGCGGACACTGTAATAGCCGCCGCAACCTCTCCCAATCGCCAGCCGTCACCACCGCATCCACATAGGACCAGACCTCGGGAGGGCTTTCCTCCCCCGGAGGGAGATATAGGATGGCCCATGGCATGCGTCCAAACTGCGCCCCTAACTGCAACGCCTCTTTTTGGAAAACCTCAAACGCTCGGCGATGGACAACTACTGGACTCTCTGGGAGGTGCTCGAACCTGAGCACCGGCACTCCTCGAAGATCCTCAGGCCATTCTTTCAGGTCCTCCTCCTCAAAACCATAAACCAGCACAGGGATCCCCACTGCCTTCAGCCCCCCCGAATTTAAACCCTTAGACCCTTCCACAACACCTGTGGGTTCTCGAAGAACGTTTAGACCGATCATGTATGCCCCCTTTTGCCAAAATAACAGTCAATTTTGATTTTTAAAGAGCATAAAATCGCCCGTTCCATAATAACGAGCGATGGAGCAGCGATCCGGAACCTCTTGGGGTCGCCTGCTTGGGGGACCCCGATTATTTTCAATGAGATGTCTTGGCAATCCAGCCTGGCGTTCGGAGCCCATCCGGGATTCGCTGACCTCGGGTTCACTGGCATTTGAATTAATGGGACAAAAACGTCCTTCATGTGACAGAGAGAGCTCCCCTGACCTCAAACGGGCTGGAGTGCCTTTATCCCGCATCGGCTCGTCGCGATCGGGAGAGCCACTGTCGCAGGCCCTCCGGGGTCCAAGGAATCCCGATCAGTTTGAATCGCTCCCGAACCTCGACCCATCCAGGAACACAAAGATCCCGGGCTAGGAGGGGCCATTCCGGCGGACCTGGATGCCCCGAATCGAGCATCCGGGAGACCTCCTCCCACGAGTAACCCAGGCTCTGCAACAGATCCAGAACCCGCACGCAGTCTCGGTCACTCATCATCTCATCCCTCATCGCATTTTTCACATAATTATATACGTGATTCTTGATATGTCAAATTCACGGGTATCCCAAGAAGAATTGGACGGGATCGACTGGGAATCCCTCAAGCGGTATTGGGGCTTGGAGGCAGACCAAGGGAGGAGGAATTCTCCCCTCCAGGACCGTGAAGTCTTCCGATGATATTGACATGAGGAATCGATGGAGATACTCTATGCATGAGCGATGTGAGTGTCGTGAAGCTTGGGATAGCCCTTCAGGAGGTCAGGGGATGGGAATGAACGGGTTGTCGCGCTGGGGGGAGCGGGTCCAAGGGCTCCTGCAGGAGTGGGGGCTATGGTCGAGGCTGCAGGATCCCGTGGAGAAGGCCAGGCAAACACCGCAGAGGGAACAGGAGGCCGGGGAATCCCGGCTGTGGACGGTCCCGGAGGAACAAAGGGTTCTGGTCATCGCTATGGAAGGATGGAGGTTTCTGGAAGGCTTGGCCCGGGGGGAGCGGGAAAGCCCCTCGGAGGGACCGGAGACGCTACGGAAGTGGTTCTTCCTGGCTTACACCCAACCGGAGGCGGTCCTCCTGCGCTTGGCTTTCCAAGTCGTCGGTATGGAAGCCCTTGAAGATCTTCCTGGTCAGTTTCAGCGTCAGATCGCAAAGGAAACTTATGAGGTCTTCTTACCGATCCTGGAACTGCTCGGTATGTGGGACCTGCGGCACCGGCTGGGGGATCGGTGCCTGCAGTTCCTGAACAGGAAAAAGTGGGAACAAATCCAGCGCTTGCTGACAACCTCCTATCGCGAGCTGGAGCCAGCGGTTCACAGCCTCCTCCAGCAGCTGGAGCAAGAGCTTCCCTCCGGGGCTCATCTAAAGTGGCACCGTAGCACCCCCTTCGGGTTGTTGCAGCGGACACGAACCGAGGGGGAAACAGCGGATCTGGCTCGATTGATAAAAGTGGATGGCCTTCTCCCCTCCATAGAGGCCTGCTATCAGGCCTTGGCGGTCCTTCACCGATACGGCCGGGGCATGTTCAGCCGCTATCCTGCTGCCAGCGGGCGCCCCTTCGTGGATCGAATCGCATGGCCTCGGTTCAACGGCTATCGAGCGCTGATCACTCGCCTTCTGTATCCTCATTCCTCCCAGGCCTCCAGCTTGCTCCGGGTGGAATTCCGCCTGTTCACATCGGAAATGGAGCAAGTCAACCAGTGGGGGATCGTGGCCGCATGCTATCAGCATAAGATCCGGGGCACAGGGGCCTGGTGGGAAAACGAGGAGCTGCGAGCGTTCCTGAGGGAGCGGCCGCCGGGTAGCAGCTCCCCGCAGATTTACGTCTTCAGCCCGAGCGGTGAAGTGTTCCGCCTCCCGGAAAAGAGCACCCCCCGTGATTTTGCCTCCACAATCGCTCTGGAGCTGGGGCAAAGCTACGCCGGGGCGCGGGTGAACGGCCAGCCCGTGAGCCCGAACCACCTGTTGCGCAACGGAGATGTGGTGGAGATCCAGAGTAGCGCTGCCCCTCGCCCCACCTCCCCCTCGGCTGAACGTCTGATACGCCGGGTCCTGGAGCGGGAAGTGCAGTATCTCGGTCTGGACCCAGGAGAGCCGGATGAGAAGGCCCGGATACAACTCTTGGAAAACGTGGCTTGGGAGATGTCCAGGAGGCGAAAGCTCGAACAGGCCACCGTGGACGCCCTCTATCAGGCTGTGGAGGGAGGTCGGATCAGCCCGGATGAGGTGGTGGACCGTCTTCTGGTCTATCATTTAGCCCGTTATATTGTCCAGGAGGATGGAAACCCATTGTCTGTAGGCCCGGAGTGGGTTCGGTTCGCCCGCTTCACTGATCATCGCCACGATGGACTCCCCTGCCGGGTGCGTTTTCAGGAGCCCATCATCGGCCGCTGGAAGAACAAAGGAAAGGTTCGGCTTTTTCAAATTTATCGCCAGGATTGCCCACGCGCTCCCTCTCCAGAGGAAGGCGGGATCCCGCTCCGATGGATCCGTGTGGAGTGGAGCGGTGTTCTCCTGAAGGTGCAGCTCCGAGCCATCGACCGTCCCCAGCTTCTGGATGACGTTCTTCATCCGATTTATAATCTGTATCCCCATGGTTTTTACATGCTGGAATGCAATGCCCGGACAGAAGCCCCTCGGGACCAGGCGCATATCGATCTGATCCTGCGGGCCCCCGGATTCGAGGCCTGTCATCTTCTGGAAGAAGTGCTGACCGAGCTGGATCGAAAGGGGATTCGTGGACAGTTCCATCCCTTAAACCCCTTGGCCGGGTTACGCCTGGCGGATTCGACGCGCATCCCCAATCCCTATACCCTGGCCCCAACCCGTGATCTTTTCTTCGGACGCTGGAAGGAAGAGGAGTGGGTCAAGAACTGGTTGCTTCGCGAGCGAGAGCCTTCCCAGTCCGTTTTCGTGATCCATGGCCCAAGCCGGATCGGGAAGACCTCCTTCCTGCTGCGGCTCCAGCAGTTGCTGGGGATCAACCTGGATTTGAGCCGGGCTTATGCACCGGTGCAGGTCAGCCTGGCCTCCGCTCAGTCTTTCGCAGAGCTGGCTCAGGCCATCGATCAGGAGCTGTATCGCCTCCTGAGCGGGGAGCGGAGGAAAACCGCCACTCCGACGCCGGATCCCGAGCGGATGATGAGGCGCCTGGAGCAACAGCTGGAGACCATCGCCCGGGAGCGTCGTCCGTTGCTTATGCTGGATGAAGCCACCGCTTTCTTGGAGTGGCCTGAGGAAGACCAGCGGCGGCTGGTGGCTTCCCTCATCACCTGGGGAGAGCGCTTCCGAATGCGCGTGATCCTCGCCTGTCACCCTCGGCCGCCTAAGCGGGAAACCCGGAGGTCCCCGGATGCCCCCCTCCTGGGGCTTCTGGAACGGGCCGATACGGACACACTGACCTTAGGCCCCCTGGAGCAGGAAGCGGCCTTCCAGCTGATCCGTGAGCCCCTCAGGGGCCGTTTGCTCTTTGAGGAGAAGGCCGCCCAGGAGATCCTGGAGCTGAGCGGCTTCCATCCTTATTACCTTCAGCTCCTGCTGCGCACTGCAGTGGATTATGCCAACGCAAAGGGGCTGAAGCAGATCAGGACGCATGACCTGGATGAGATCGTCCGAGAGCTCTTCCTTCATGGTAAGGGTTATTTCCTGCACTGGCTATAGGAGGACGAGGAGGAGGAGATGCTTTATTGGCTGGCGCGTTTGCTCCGCCGCGACCAGCTCTGGGTGAGCCAGGAAAAGGTGGAAAGCCTGTGGCTGGAACAAATCCCCCCCGCGCGTCGCTGGCGTGAACAACGCCGGTTCCATTCCCTGATCGCCCACCTGCTCCAGAGGGGGGCCCTGCAATATGATCCCCGCCAGGGGCTTCGCTTCACGGTCCCCCTCTTCCAGCGCTGGCTTCAGGAATACGGGATCTCATAAACGGAGGAGGTATCCCATGGCTTTCGATTTGAGCAACCCCTACACCCGTTATCTTCGATCACCCCGGCATCTGGTTGGACGCCGCAGGATCCTCCGGGAGATCCTGGAAGGGATCCTTCGGAACGACCGGGAACCTCCGGAATCCTGCTCCCTCAGGGGGCCACGAGCGATCGGCAAGACCACCCTGCTGCGCTTTCTGCAGGAGATGACCCAGACTCCGGGTCGCCTCGCCGACTACGGCTTGGACTCCAAGTTAGTGCAGGAGCGGTTGCGGTGTGTTTACTATGTGGATCTTTATAAGGTGGAAGGCAACCAGGTCGCCGAGCGGGTGATGGAGCAGATGGGAGAAACCTGGACGGGCAACCCGTGGGAGGCCCTCTCCCGTCTTCCCGCCCTCCCTCGCCGGGTGCTTTTGCTGGATCACTGCGACGAAGCCCTGCGGACGATGGAACCAGCGCACGCCCGACGCTTGCGGGAGCTCACTCTTCACCATGCCCTCATCATCGCCACGGAGAGGGATCCCGCGGATTTGATGCCGCGCCGGGAGGTGCTGTCACCCCTGGTGCAGGTCTTGAGGCCTTACCGCCTGGGCCTGCTGGAGCAAGAGGAGGCCGAGGAGCTGTTCCGCCAGCCGGCCCGGGAGATGGAGATCGAGCTGGAGCCGGAGGTCGTTGATTTCTTCATCCGGGTCCTCGGTCGTCATCCTTATCTTCTCCTTCTGGGCGGGGAGGCCATGTTCGACTGGCTCCAGGATCCTGAGCGACGGAGCCGCCTCTGCACAGATCCACGGCTTCAGGAAGAGGCGCGCTTTCGCATCCGGATGCACCCGGCCGTTCAAGACTTCTTCGATTACATCTGGAAGAGCCTGAGCGAAGAGGAGCGAAATGCCCTGGGCCGGGTTCTGGAAGGGCAACCTATCCTTCCGCGCCAGCGCCTGCGGCTGGAGCAAGCAACCTTGATCGAAGGCGGTGAGGAAGGACTCCGGATTTTCAGCGAGCTCTTTGCGGAGGAAGCGCGCGAGCGTCTGCAGGCTCCTCCACCGCCACGCCTGGAGGAACAGCTGCCACCGCTGCTCGGGCTGGAGGGGCAGCTGCTCAAATACCTGAGGGCCCGCCCCGGCCACCTGTGCACCTACACCGAGCTGATCCACGCCCTCTGGGGTCCCCAGGCGAAAGCGGAGGAGAAGAAACGAGCGCTGGATGCGCTGATCTACAGGGTTCGCCAGCGCATCCGGGAGGCCACCGGAAGCCAATGGGAGTATATCCGGAACGTGCGGGGGAAGGGCTATGTGTTCACACCTCCCCTTTACCCGCGGTGAGGCTCTGCACTCGCCGATGGAGCCGCGAGAAGCGCTGACGAAGGGCCTCAGCGGTGCGGTGCGGGAAAAGCCCGCACACCCAGGCCCAGTTCGCCAACTCGGGGAGCACCCGGCAAACCCCAGGATACAAGTCCCAGAGCTCCGGCCAGGGCGGCGGGGGATGCTCGGGATGGGAAAGCCGCTGGGCGACCTCTTCCCATGGAACCTGCGGGTGAGCCCCGTAGCCTTCCTCCCCACGAAGCAGGCGAAGAGCCAGATACATACAGGTCTCCCGGCGGCCCAGATGGCGGATCAACCATTGCACCCGCTCCTCCACTTCTTCCCTCCTGCCCACATCCTCGTCAGACGATGGAACGATCAACGCCTCCGGGAAGCGGTTGCCCCGCCCCTCCTCCGGTTCCTCCTCCGGCAACGGTTGCGGAGCCCGGCAGGCTCGCAGGATCTCCTCCACCACCGCTGGGGGCACCCCGGATACGCGGGCGATCTCCGCTGGGGTGGGGTCACTGAGCCCGGCCTGGGAAAGCATGGCGACCGCTTCCCACACCCGGGGCATCGCGCGGCGCGCCCGGTCACTCAAACGTCGGCCAAGGATCCCGTCCTGCATCGCAGCCCGCACATAGTGATGAGCGAAGGGCCAGAAGGGTCCGCGGCCGGGCTGATAGCGACGATACGCCTGCAACACGCCGATCCATCCCCACTGGACCAGGTCCTCCACGTCGACATTGAATCGGATGGCCAAGGCATAGGCCATCTTCCGGATCCGCCGTTCCAAGGACTCCCACCGCATGGTCCCTCCTTTCATCGGCCTGCTTTGCTCAGATCTTAGCCAAAAAACATGCGGCGCGTTGCACTTCCCATGCCGATTTCGTTGCAGGCGATGCATCAAATCCGAACCGGAGAGGTGAGCCCATGCCGCAAGAGCCCTTGGATCTTGAAGAACTCAAAGGCCTACCTTTCGGGGAATTACTGCAAAGGCTTCTGCAGCTTGCCCAATTAAAGACCCTCATCCTGGTTGCTTCTTTGGGAATCGACCGGGCTCAGGTGAGCCGATGGATACGCGGTCAAACTCGGCCCAACCGCTCCCATATGGAAGGGCTGATCCGCCTCCTCCGGGAGAGGCGTCCCTCCGAGATCCCCCCCAAGCAGTGGGAAGACGCCCTGGATCTCCTGTGGCAAAAGTCCGGCCACGGACCATCCATTAATAAAATCATAAAAAATAATATTAAGGATCCAAATATTGCGCAAATTGGTGAGCTTATATTGAAAAATGTAATCGATCTAATCATAGCAATGGACGAGGTTGTAGATTTATTTGATAAGAGGGAATGGGAACGAGGATTACGCAAATTGTTTGATATTGAGAAAGCAATGAAGGTTATTGCAAATCCTGCGTTGTTAGAGATTCGCATCCAGAAATTTTTCGGCTTTTATCGAACTTTTCAATATGATCAAGCTCTGAAAGAGGCGGAGGAGGGGCTCCAGCTGGCAGATGAGCGATCCGATCCGCTATCCAAAGGAAGGATCCTGATCCTGCGGGGGGATTTGCATCGTCGGATTGGAGATTTTGAACGGGCTCGCACCGATTTCCGGATGGCCCTGGAGGCCTATGGAAACCTCTCCGGCCCCGAGGCCGTGCGCGGGCGGACCCGATGCTATCGGAAGCGGGCGGTCACCTTCCTCCTCCAGGGCTGGCCGAAACGAGCTGAAGAGGAGCTGCAACGGGCGATCCTCGCTCATCAGCAACACCCGGATCCAGAGGAGGGAGTCAAGATCGCTCAGGTTCGTGCCTGGATATCCTTGCAAAAAGGGGAGTGGAAGGAGGCCATCGATCTGCACGAGGACGTCGTCAAGCGTCTGAAGGCGGCCTACGATCAGAACCCCTCCATCGATCCGTGGGGGCTGGCCAAGGCCCTCCGCTACCTCGGAGATGCTTACCGGATTGCTCGCCGATACCAGGAAGCCAAGCAATGCTATCAGGAAGCCCTGCGCATCTGCGAGCAGCTCCGGCGCGTAGGGAGGGATACCCGGATTGTGGAATCCATGATCGAACTGGGGCTGGGGCGCATCGCCCTGCGCGAGAGGGCCCAGGAGGAGGCCCAGGAGCGCCTGACGCGAGCCCGGCGGTTCATCGAAGGGATTCGGATCGATTCTCGCAGGCCCGAGGTCCTGATGGAGCTCGCGGAGCTGGCATGGCACACGCAGGAACCCATCAATGTTCAGGAGATGCTCGAGGAAGCTCAACGGCAATTTCAGGATTTCAAGCACTGGTCCTATTACGCGCAGTGCCGGGTAATCGAGGCTCAATGGTATGTTGAAGACGTGGAGTCAAACCCCAGCCCTGACGACTGGCAGGATCTACTTAAAATCCTAGGGGAAGTGTATGAGCTGGCGGAGGACTCTAACAAGGTCCGAGAACTTCACCCCGATGCCCCGGCCGGCACCCGGCTGATGGATGAGATCCCCCTGCTGCACTATCATGTGGCGACGGGTTATCTCCTGCAAGGGCGCCTGGCCTTACGCCTTAATAAGGTTGAGGAAGCCTTCTCGGCGTTCCAAGCCTCCCTCATGCACGCCGCAAAATTTAACGAACCCTCTCTGGAGGAAACAGCCCGTCACATCAGCGACCTCCTCGGGACGGTTCCAGACGAGGTTGCAAGCTTCATTCGCGCCCAGCTCCTTGGCTGGTCTGAGCGCGCGGATAACCCTCGCTTGCAGCAGGCCCTCCGGGAGCTGGGAAGCTCCTGATCCTCCGGCGACGCCCCGCTGAAGGGAGCCCGGAACCCGCCCGGGTCTCCCGGGCTTCCCCCTCCCCGCGCCCCATACTCTCCAAAGGGCGGCGATGCCATGTCACACCAGGGGAGCCAACGACCTATCTAGAGGTCAAAGAAAGAAACGGGAGAAGGTCATGAAACGGATGTTCATAGGGATGATGATCCTGATGGCGGCATGTGTCGGCGGGGCGGAGGCCCCGGAGGGCTCCGGGTCTCCGGTGCCCTTCCCGACCCCGGCGCCTTCTCCGACGGCCACCCCGCTCCCGCCTCCGGCCCATTTGGTCATCTGCGTCGACCGATCCGGGTCCTACCATGAATGGACGCGACCGGCCCTCGTTGCCATCGCCGACCTCATTCCGGAGCTGGCCATCAGCGGTCCGGGCTGGCGTCTCGACCTGCGATGGATCGAGTCCAACTCCTATCGGCCGGAGGCCCACATCGGAACGTTGGAGCTCCCGCCGCTGCCGCCGCTGCCAGGGCCGATGCCCACGTTCACCCCATGGCCGACGCCTGAGAATCCACTGGAGCGTTACGAGCCCACCCGTGAAGCGCAGGCCACTCGTCAAGCGGAAGAGGAGGAGCGCCTGAACGAAGCCAAGGATCGGATCCAGCGCTCGTATCAAGACGCCCGTCGCCAGGCCCTAAATTTCGCAGAGGGCCTCCGCCGCCTTCAGCCGGAGGTCGCCCAGCGCTCCGATATCTGGGGGTGTCTGATCAAAGCATCCGAGCTCTTTGCAAGCCGCCCTGCTTCAGATCGCTGGTTGCTCATCGCCTCCGATATGGAGGAGGCTGGCGTCCAGCAGAAGAATTCGTTGAAACTTCACGGGGTTCACGTCCGGATCGTCTTCTGGAAAGCCACGAAGGCCGCCCAGGCTCAGCGGATTCGTGAAACGTGGACCCGGTGGTTCCAGGAAGCGGGAGCGGCCGACGTGAGGTTCTTCGACCCAGCTTTGGGCCTCGATCCCATCCGTCAAGAGCTTCTCCCGGGAGGGAAGCCATGAGCTGGTGGATAGGGCCGGTTATCGTCATCGGGATCCTGTTCCTGCTCGCGGCCCTGGAGCGAAGCGTCCGCGAGATCGTCCGCACCCTTGTACAGGCCCCGGCCCAGGTGCTCGTCATCCTCCACGAAGCCTGCCGGCGGGCTGCTGGGACGACATGGCTCCAGTTTCAAAGCGCCTTCCGCGCGGCAACAGAAGGAGCCTCCTGGCCGGGCTGGCCCATCATCGGCACCGTTCTTTATTTTGTTATATTTCTGCTGGCCCTGGCCAGTGACCTGGGGATTCTGCTTCTGACACTTGAGGCGATGGGATTGATCCGGATCAGCGCTTACCTTCGAAGCCTGCGAGGATTCTTGGACCTGGGAATGCTGACCGCGCTGGCCCTCCTGGTCAGCGGGGCCTTCTTTGGGCTGCTGTCCCTTGACCTCCTGGGGGTCACGCCCTTCGGTGTCCTCTGGGCGCGAGCCCCCCGGTGGTTCCAACGTATCCTCCGGGGCACCGCCCTCGGCGGCGTTCTCTTCTTGTTCATTCTGTTTGCGAGCATGGGCCTCTGGCGCTTCCTCCAGGCGGCCCCGCCCGAGGTTCTGCGCTGGATCGGGCCTCAAATCGTGCTTCCCCTGCAGGTTTGGACCCAACTGATCCTCTTCATCGGGCTTCCGCTCTTGATGATCGTCCTCACCGTCCTCAGCGGCTGGTCTCTGGGCTGGATGGCCGCGCTTCTGTGGGCCTTGCTGCTGCTCATAATGACGTTCCCCACCGGCCTGATGGCTGTTCTGATGTTCCTTACCCTCCACATCCTGGATCGCTTGTCTGTGGCCATGGATGCCCTGCTCCGGAGCCTGGCGGGGGCCGGCCGATGGCTCGCCCATCTGGTGAGGGCCCCTCTGCAGCTGGCCCTGAGGCTGCTCGTCGGGGTATGGAACTGGCTCGTCAGCTTCGACTGGCTCCGGAACAGCCTGCACCTGGGGTCACTGGATCCCTCGCTCCCGGACCGGTTCGCGGTGTGGTGGGAGACCCTGTTCTCAGGACTGTGGGCCCGCGAGCCGGAGGAAGAGGAGATCCTCCCTCCAGAGAGGGAGAGGATCCCCCCGGAGCCGTCTATGCCGGGTCCCATCCCCGGCAGCTCTCCCCTCCCCCCAAACTCTGATGGCTTCCTTGAGCCTGAAGACATGACCCCGCGATCCTGATCGGAGGGCGTCACATCCAAGGGCCCACACGCCTATCTCAATGATCAGGATGGACGCTCGCAGGGGCCCACCGATTTGCGACAGGAGGAGAGGCGATGAGCATGTCATTTTCTGCGAAGGTGACTGTCAGCGCTGTGGAAGCCGCCCTCGGCGTCTCGGCGGCCCTCGCCACCCTGATCGCCGCCGGGATCTCCGCCGCTGTTGCGGCCACCATTATGGAGATCGAGGCCGGTGTCCGCCTGGTGGAGCAGGAAAGCTGGGGATCCTGGATGGCCCGCATGGAGGCCCGGGCCCGTGAGCTCGCCCGGGCCGGCTTGCCGGACGCCCTCGCCCGCTCCCGCGCCGCCTATGAGGCCTTCCAGGCCCATCCGCTTCGTTTCTCATCCACCGCATCCCTTTCCTTGGATCGCCAGGCCCTGGAGGAGGATCTGATCCGGCGGGTCCGTTCGGAGATGACCGGCCTGGGCGGATCTGTCCGCTCCCCCTCGGAGGCCGCTGTCCGGGCGATGCGCGCAGTCATCCGTTCCCGTCCCCTCCTCCGGGCGCTGGTGGAGCGGGAGGATCCGGAGGTCCTCGACGAGGGGATGGAGAGCCGCCTGGGGATCCAGGGGCTCCGGGAGCGCCTGGGGGCGGCTCTCTTCGCCGGATTTGAGCGGCTGGAGGAGGCCCTGGTGCAGACCAGCGCCGAGGGCTGGAGCCGGGCGCTCCAGTCCCTGGGCTACACCGTGGAGGAGGCCCGGCGTCCGGGCGTGGTCGCCTTGTGGGCCACCCGGGGGAGCTTCGCCGTCGCCCTCCGGGTCACCCGGGAAGGCGTGGAAGGGGACATGGCCGGGTTCCAGGGGCCCGCCTGCATGGCTGAATGGACCCGCCTGCAGCAGGCGATGGCCCGTCAGGGATTCCATATTCGGGACGCCCGGGTGGTGGCCCACAACCGCTTCGAGGGAGGCTCGCTGATCTCCCGGGCCCGCACCGGCCTCCCGGCGGGGCGCTCCATGGCCGAGGCGCTGCTGGAAGGGGCCTCAATGGGGCCACGGCAGCCCACGGCCGTGGGGCCCACTCCGCAGGTTGACCGTCAACAGCAAATTCAGCGCTGGATTCGGTTCCTGGAGAACCGGATCGGGCTCCGCTGACCTGGGAGGATTGCGATGAGCCGGACGCCGCGCTGGATCCAGCGCATTGAAGAGGGATTCGCTGGGGGATACCGGGGCTTCCTCCTCACGTTCAACACCACCGACTGGCTTCTTACCGACGGCCTACTCGGCGACGCGAACAGCCCCCCGGCTACCCTGATCGCCCTGCTGCGCGAGTGGCTGGGCCGACAGGGCTACAGCGTCGCCCGCTACACCCTCGCCGATGGCCTCCAGGTCCTCACCGGGGATCCGGCTCCGTGGAACGGACTTCCCACCGGCGGTCCAGAGGTCGTCCTCGCCGCCTGCACCGCCCGGCTACAGGAGGGGAATCCCCCCCGCGCCCTGATCCTCGACTACGCCGACCACCTGGTCCCCGACCCGGCGGGGATGAACGCCTTGCTCACCCGGGAGCATCTCCAGATCGCCGAGATCCTTCACGGATGGGGGCAGGACAGCCGGATCCGCCGCACCCGCAACCGGATCTTCCTGATCAGCCATGAGAACCAGGTCCACGATCTGCTCCGCCGCAGCGGCTACCTTCCTGTCCTCATCCCCCTTCCTGACCTGGAGGAACGCACCCGCTTCATCCGCTGGTATCTGGAGAAGGGCCCCGGTCTCCCCCTTGGTCGGGGGCAAAACCCGGAGCAGATCGCCCGATGGGCCGGGGGGCTTCGGCTGCGAGACCTGGAGACCCTCTTCCGGCAGGCGAGGGCCCGGGGGGAACCCGTGGATCTCCCGGCCATCGCCGCCGCCAAACGGGAGTCCATCCGGAACCTGGCCCGGGATCTCCTGGAGGTGTTCGAGCCGGAACACGGCTTCGAGGCGGTGGCCGGGCTCCCCCACGCCCTCCGCTACTTCAAGGCTCTCCAAGCTCGCCTGCAGCAGCCGAACCGGCCGCCGGAGGACCGCAGCTTCCCCCAGGCCATCCTCCTCGTCGGCCCTCCCGGCACCGGCAAGAGCTTTCTGGTGCTGGCGGTGGCCCGGGAGTTCGGCCTCCCCTGCCTGGCCATGCGCAACATCCGGGAGCGGTGGGTGGGCGCCTCCGAGCGCAACCTGGAGCGGGTGCTGCAGATCATCGAGGACCTCTCCCCATGCCTGGTCTGGATCGACGAGCTGGATCAGGCGCTGGGCTTCCGGACGACGGGGGAATCCGCGGACGCGGGGACCAGCGAACGGCTGCTGGCCCGGATCTGGG
>Ga0072500_162985_pt1 | contig 18253 bp, 21 predicted proteins | sample GBScelen77Swater_FD_63803 | JGI IMG/M metagenome (GOLD analysis project Ga0072500, IMG submission 63803) | Hot spring microbial communities from Great Boiling Spring, Nevada - cellulolytic enrichment S 77C v2 (version 2) | ecosystem: Environmental > Aquatic > Thermal springs > Hot (42-90C) ...
CAGTATTGTTGTTGAAGTTGGCCACATTCTCTACCGGCGGCGACGGGACCCAAACTAAACCAGGTACACCAGGAACCGTGTTGTTAAGGGCGAGGCTTAGGGGGCCTGCAGGTATGCCTGTGATGCCTCCCTGTGTGACGGCAGATATAGCTGGGTTGGCTGCGAAGCCTCCGAAGCCGGGCCTATTCTTCCCGGCTACGGTTGTATAGGTGTTGGACCCGTTGTACTCGGCCTACGTAGAAGGTCTGGTTGGTGAGGACGGTCTCCCACCAGACCCTCTTGGTCGCGTTGAGATGAGGCGCTAGGATCCGATCTCCAGATCCCGGCGCCCCTATGCCTCCGGCGAAGGCCTGTTTGGCGGCCAGGTTTATGGCCTGGAGCGGAATGGGGACGAGCCTGTTGTCGGCGTACCTGCCTCCGCCTAGTCCCTGGCTCCTCGGATAGATGTCCTTTGTGTATCTGGACTGGCCGTCCGGCCCGGTTATAGCGGCCTGGAGAAGGCTGGCCTCCGAGTTGGCCGGCGTATGGTCAACATCGTAGATGAAGATAATGGCGTAGGTGAGGACGTCATCCACGCCGTACCAAGTGTGCTCGTGGAAGACCTTGAAGATGTAGGAAGCCCTCGCAACCCAAGCATTAGCAGGACTACTAAACTCGTCGGCAAACTCGTCGGGATCAAGGTCGCCGACAATATCGACAGGACCACTCCTCAGTTCGCTATCGGGACCAAAATCCAACTGTAGGTCCTCATAGTCAGCCCAGATGTCGAGGGTTCCGTCGTCGTTGAACGTGTGCACATCATCGTCATCTAGACCTGATACCGGTGAGAAGGCGTCTAGGAAGCCCTGGGTGGGGTTCACGGTCAGCCAGTAGACTATGAGGCCGCTGTACGGCGTACCACCGGTTATACACTGGCCCTGGTAGCCCTTCGCCTTAACAATCACCGTCACGTTCTCCCAGCCGGCCGGCCACTCAATCCTCACAAACCCAGTAGCATTCGGATAGAAAGTCCCAGCACGGTCAAACCCACCACCACTCTTCAGCCGATAAACCTCGACACAAGCATTAGTAACATTATACCGATCCGCAAACCCAGTAAGAGTCGCGTTCGGAAGCACCCTAGTCCACGTATCAGAATCATCAGTAGGAGACTCAACAACCGAGCCACCCTTCCAAGCCTCCGTGACGAGCTTCAGCCAAGCACTCTTCCTCGGCTGCGCCTGCGAGATATCTATCAGCACGCCTCCAACCAGCAGCACCGGCAACAGCAGCATCACAGCCAGCAACGCAGCCTTCGCAGCACTCGAAGCACCTAAACCGCCCTTACGATTATCGGGCATTTCCCAATCACGCAGCCCAAACACCCAAACACCACCAATAAAGACCCATCCTTTCTAGGCAAACTCCAAAACCTAGAAAAACCCACCCAAAACCCGGAAAACCCCAGAAAAACACCATATATAAACCCCCACAACAACCCAACCCCACAAACCAACCCCAACAAAAGCGGCGAGCAGACCCCCAGCCCCGAAAAGCCAAGCCTACAGCCCGCCTAAACGATGCCAGCAATCCTCATCAGCAGCGGTATGCCCGCGGTACCCCAGATCGCGACTATGAGGCCAACAGTCCACCTAAAATCCGTATTCATGTCTCTCCTGAGATGGCCTATCTCGGTCCTCACCTCTTCTCTGAGCTGGTTTATGTCGTGTTTTGTGGCTACATTGGCTAGCACGGGTTTATTACCGAGAGCCTGAGCTCGGTCTCTGAGGCCACGGCCGCGGCAAGCTCCCTCAAGGCATCCTTATCAGACTTCAGAAGCCTAAATAAATCCCCTTCCATCACTATTCGCCTCAACCCAAAGGAACCTACTGAAAGGCGCCACATGCGCATCCTTTATACGCCGGCCCACCCATTATAAGACAGGCATCCCCGATGGCCCTGAAGGACCTGAAGTCAAGGATGCTGAAGCTACTGAGGGAGGATGAGGAGTTTAGATACGCAGTCGCGGGCCTAATCGGCCTAGAAGAGATACTTAAGAGACTCGACAGACACGAAGCCGAGCTCACGAAACTGAGGGAAGACATGAACAGGCTTAGAGAAGACATGAACAGGCTTAGGGAAGACATGAACAGGGGATTCGAGCTTATGGAGAGGCGCACCAGCGCCTTAGGTGCAAGGTGGGGCATAATGGCGGAGAGCGCCTTCAGGGAGAGCTTGAGGGGCTTACTGGCTAAGGAGTTCGGATACAGGGTAGAGAAATGGGTAGCCTTCGACGAGAAGGGCAGAGTCTATGGGTATCCGAGCGAGGTCGACGTAGACGTCGCGGTAAGCGATGGAAAACTCATACTGATCGAGGTATCCTCCCACGTGAGGGCCTCAGACATCAACGCCTTCAAGAGAAAGGCTGAGCTATACGCCGAGAAAACGGGTAGGAGACCCGACAGGCTAATAATAGTCACGCCGTACACAGATGATAAGGCGCTCGAAGCCTCAAGACAACTCGAAATAGAGATATATACAAAGGTTTAGCAGGGATCCGATCTATACGTCAACCTCCACAACAGACAGACAAGCCACATTAATCAAGCGGCCTCAATATATAACGCCCCTATCCGGAAAACACACGACTTAGACACAGAAATCTCTAAACATGCATCAATCGTTAAGGCCCTGCCCAACATGGATGTCAGATCCTCAGGCCGGCCCTGTGAAGCGCGGCTGAGACCCCCAGGATTGCCAGCAGAACGAAGACCGAGGAGGCGCCAGGGGCCATCTCTAGTGTAAAAGAGAGCAACACCCCTAGGAAGAGTCCCAGCTCCCCAAAGAGGACGGCAAGCCCGAGAAACTTCTTAAACGAGGTGGAGAGGAGTGACGCCGTCATCACCGGAATAACCATAACAGCCGTCACAAGCAAGACGCCTGCGACCCTAACACTCACGGCCACTGCAAGCCCCGCCACAACCGCGAGCAAAAACTCGTAAATCCCCGTATTAACCCCCCGGCTCCTCGCCAATTCATCACTCAAGGTATAGAGGAGGACGCCGCCAAAATTCCGATGAACGAAGGCCGAGGCCAAGACAGCCACCAAAGCCCCAGCCAGGAGATCCAGCTCATCCACAGCCAACAGACTACCAAACAAGACAGACCCTAAACTAACCCTCGCACCCCGCGAAATGGCGAGCGACGCCAGAGCCGCACCAGAGGCCAATACCACGGCGAGAGCCTGATCACCAGAGACGCCTAGGACCCTCACAAGCCTCAAAACAACAAAAATACCCACAACCACGAAGACATAGGCCAAAAAAATCCCCGACACACCAAACAGCGCACCCACAGCGATAGCCGCGAAAGCAAAGTGTGAAGAGGAGTCGCCGAGAAGCGAGAGCCTCCTAGGCACGATAAACCCGCCCACCAGCGGCAGAAGATACCCCGAGACGGCCGCAGCCGCAAGGGCCCTCAGCACAAAGGGCTCCGAGAAGACCTCGAGCAAACCGCTAGTGGCCATGCCTAACTAGGTAGAGGTGGAACCCATAGATCCTGCAGAGGCTCTCCGAGCCCAACAGCTCGCTTATTGGGCCGTCGAAGAGGGACCCCCTATTGATACAGATCACCCTATTCGCAAGTGTCGAGATGGCCGAGACGTCGTGGGTCGCCAGAATCACCGTCAAGCCCCACTCCTCTCTAAGCCTCTCCAACAACTCGATAAGCGCCGAGACGCCCCTCTGATCCACATAGACCGTGGGCTCGTCTAGGAGAAGCAGGCTAGGCCTATTGACCAACGACCCCGCCAGCAGGACCTTCTGGACATTCCCGGCCGAGAGGCTGTCGATCCTCTCGCCTAGTAGCTGCCGAGGACCATCGGCACCCACAAGCTCCAAGGCCTCAACCGGATCAAGCCCACCCTCAGCAACCCTGCAGGACCGCAGGAACTCTCCAACACTCACGGGAAGACCCCCGAAGATCGAGGAGGCGGCCTGTGGGAGATAGCCGACCCTCCACCACTCCCGAAACCTCCTGACATCAACCCCAAAGACGCGGACCGTCCCTCTCTCGGGCCGAACAAGACCAGCGATGGCCCTCAGAACAGTCGATTTCCCACCGCCATTCGGACCCAGTAGAAAAACGAGCTCGTCCCTGAACACCCTGAAGGAGACGCCGCTAATAGCTGGGGTTCCCCGGACATAGGAGACCGTCACGTCATTGAACTCTACGACCGGCTCACCCGCCCCCAAGACCCGCCACCAGCGCCTCAAGATTCTGCCGCACCAGATAAGCATAGCCCCTACCCCCCACCGCCTCCTCGAGCGTGAGGCCCTCGCCCGTGTAAAGCATCCCGACCTCCAGCCCCAAATCCCTCGCAAACAACTCCACCAAAGGATGCACGAAATCGTCCTCAGCGAAGATTACGCTTACCGACTCACGCCTTATCAGCTCCGCAAGCTCCGCGAGATAAGCGGCCGACGGCTCCTCCTCCTCGGGCCCAAGGACCGCATAGTACCGGAGACCATACGCCTCGGCCAGGTATCCGAAGGATCTGTGCTGCGTAATCAAGACGCGGCCACCCAGAGGCCCTAGCCTAGTCGCAACCTCCGACTCCAGCCCAAGCAGCTCCGCCCTGAGAGACTCGGCGTTTCGCCGGATACCACCCGCAAGATCCGGAAACTCTGAGGCCAAGACCTCCGCGAGCAGTTCGACGACTGGGACAAGATTCGCCGGCCTCGTCCAGAAGTGGACGTCTCCATCGACCAGCTCGACCCTCTCGGCCGCCATCACGTTCTTGACCCCGGCGGTCTCGGCCAGCCTCTCAGCCCACCCATCGAGCTCGGGCAGGGTCCAGACCAGCAACCTGGACTTCCTAACCGCCTCGAGGGCCTGGGGCGTGGGCTCCCAGTCATGGAGCTCAACCCCCGGGGGCAGCAGCTGCACCACCTCGATCTCGCCCCCTCCAATCCTATACACGATCTCTGCAAGCAAACCCCAGCTAGTGGCGACAACGCGGCCTCTCTCCGCGGAACCCAAAGACCCCTGCGTCAGGGTAAAGTAGGCGACTAGGGCGCCGACGATCACAGCTACCGCGACTACTGTCACGAGAACACGAAACTTAGGCATAACCTAAGTTCTGTGAGACAAGAATTTAAGTCTGACGCCACGCCCGATCCGAGAAGCCTCACGACACCGTTAAAAAAGAAGAACTTAACGAGGAGCCACAGCTAGCTCCAATCCCACAAACTCCTCACCGACCATCAAAATACTTAAAGCTCGTATACCATCACTACGGATGGTGGAGTGTATTGGCTGAGAAGGTGCCGGCGTGGATTGAGAGGCTTCTGCTCCCCAGGTTGAGCAAGCTCAGTGGGGAGATTAAGGGAGTAAACATGGTGTCGACTGGCGTGAGAAGAGGATCGAGGGAGTGGAGAAGATGATGGAGAGCTTTAGGATTGAGATGCTTGCGAGGTTTGAGGCCGTCCACGCGAGGCTCGACTCGATAGAGAGGAAGATTCCCGTGATTGAGGAGCTGGCGGGATAAAGGTCCGGTTGGCTGAAGTCGAGGGGAAGCTAGCCTACAAAGTCTATACACCATAGGCCACACCCCCAAGACACGTCGAGATCTACAGCCACCTGCCCAAGGCTCAAAGACTTCCCGGGGCCCTTCATTCTCGCTAAAGTTTTATATCCTGCGCCCATCCATTTTCTCGACGCGTTGCCGAGGGATCAGCAGATCGGGCTGTTACTACTTGTGGGAGGCGTTTTGGGTATAGCTATCTACGGCTGGCTGGTCTTCTTCAGCCCCTGGTCCCAAGTAGTTATACAGGTCACGATGTTTGCGGCTGTCTCAGCAGTCCTCGGCGTCCTGGCCTGGATCGGCTACACCCTAGCGACAACGCCTCCGCCCAAGCCTCTGGAGGAGATCGAGAAGGAGCTGTCAGGCGCGGCCGGAGGGTCAAGGGAAGGCGAGGCGAAGGCCTAACTACTCTCGGGCCAGCCGAGCTCTCCTGCGATGGCTTTGGCGGCTCTCGCCACGGCCTCCCTGCTCCTGTATACCGGCCTCCACCCAAGAGCCATCAACCTCCGGATGTCTAGATGCATCGTCTTAACGTCTCCGGGCCAGCCCCTACCCTCCGGCCCGCCTGCGAAGAAGTACCTTACCCCGCTCAGGCCGAGGGCTTCGCAGACTGTGTCAGCAACTTCCACAACAGTTATGGCGTCTAAGCTCCCGACGTTGTAGGCAGTGTACGGCTCTGCGCTGAGCTCGATAGCTGTCAGCGTGGCCTCAACCGCGTCCCCAACCCATATGTAGGACTTCTTCTGCGTCCCGTCACCAAGTATCTCAAGCCTCTCACGATCCTTGATGAGTTTTTTAACGAAGTCGTGGACAACTCCGCGCCTCGCGCGCGGCCCCACGACGTTTGCGTATCGTAGGGCGATTCCACGGACACCATAAGTTGAGGCATAGGCTGAGAGCAACGCCTCACATGCGAGCTTCGTCGCGCCATACGTGGATATAGGCTTCATCGGAGAGTAATCCTCTGGGGTCGGTAGGACGGAGGCCTCCCCATAGACCGTGGAGGAAGACGCGAAAGCTACGAACCCTATGTCGAGCTCCCTAGCCGTCTCCAGCACGTTGAGCGTCCCCCTAACGTTGTGTTCGAGGTGGGCTTCAGGGTCCCCCATCCTAACTTCCGGATTTGCTGCCAAGTGTATTATTAGGCCGCACCCCCTCGCGGAATCCCTCACAACGGCCTTATCCCTTATGTCGCCAGCCACGACCCTGACCTTCCCCCGAGTCTTAAGCTTCTCCAAATACGAGGCGTCTCCCGAGGAGAAGTTATCGAGGACGACTACCTCGTGCCCAGCGCTGAGCAGCCTCTCAAGCAGGTGGCTGCCTATGAAGCCGGCGCCGCCCGTCAGAAGTACTGGGCTTATGATCAAATTTGCTGTGAGGGCGCGGCGGAGAGAATTCTCTTCACGTAGTTCTTCCTGTTCCTCTCACGCGGGATTGGCGATCTGTGGGGCTTGGGCTCTATCCTTGGTGTCTGGCTTCTGACCTTACCAGCCTTGGTGATGGATCCGTGGGAGGGCATACCTGGGATACATTGTTATGTGGGCGATTATTTATGCCTTCCCACCGCCTATCACGTCTAACAGACATGTAACTCTTGCCAAGTCGGTCTGACGCGGGCGAGAACATTTTTTCCCAAGCCACAACTAAGCGGGACCTCTCTTTCGCTTTCCGGAAATATCAATAATAAAATCTTTTATAATGAGCAATAAAATCTTTTATAATGAGCCGTTCAATAGGCATTGATTAAGGATAGAGCCTTGAGCAAGGCTCAGAGAATTCCTAAGCTCTGGGAGCTGCTGGCTACTTCACTACTACGGGGTGGCGAGTCTGAGGAGAGACGCCTTACACCGAGCATAGTGAGGACAACGGGGATCTTCTATACTGTTGGGGGGATACAGATACCAGCCGAGAGCATAGTATCTGCCGCACCAATCCTGGGCCTCAAGACCTCCACGCATGTCTCGTTCCCCGCCTGCGCCTCTTGCATGTCTCTCTCACTGGCCCTAGCGATTTCGTGCCCCTCCTGCGAGTCCGGAGACATCAGACGTACAGAAGTGATGGTGCATTATGAGTGTGGATACATTGGGCCGGTTGAAGAATTCCGGATAAGTGTGGGAAAGTCTGAATACTCCTGCCCCCGCTGCGCTAGGGAGTTGAAGAGAGTGGGTATTGATTATGGCAGGCCGGGGGCAGGGTATCGATGCGAGAAGTGCGGATCCATATTCCAGTTCCCGGTACTCAGCCTCGTCTGCGATAAGGGGCACAAGACGAGCCTCGACAGAATAGAGATTGTGCGGTTCCCGGTGTTCGAGGCGACTGAAACAACTCTTGTAAACATGTCCGTGGTAAATAAGGTTCTACATACTGCAAAAGTGTTATCCGAGGTTTATGGGCTCGTGGTCGAGACCTTTGTGCCCTTAAGGGGAGAGAGCAACGCTCTCCAAGTCGTACACCTGATGATTCATATGGGTGATACAAGATACGCGGTAGAGATAATAGACGAAGCGGTTGATAATGTCGAGCTTATGAGCTCGATCTCGAAGGCGATAGATCTTGGAATCAAGTTTATAGTTGCGATAGATGAGGGTAGGGCGGAAAAACTTGCACAATTACTTAACACGTCCATGTTCATCATAGTTCCATACCGCTCCGGCGACGAGCTCGCGGACCTTATCATGAGAAGACTGGAAATTCTCGCGAGAGATGCATCGATTGGCTAAGAGAGTTACGATAAGCTTAACTATAATCTCCCTTGTAGCGGTCACGCTAATGCTTGCTACACGAATCACGTTAATTGTTCTAGCTTATTTGTTAGTGTTGTTATACTTGGCTTGGGGCATTTACCATATCATTGTGACGATTGCGGGGGTTAAGCCGCCGCTAAGTCCTCAGACGCCTCCGAGGTTCTTTCCTAAGGTTTCTGCTATTGTTCCAGCAATGGACGAGCCAATATTGCCCAGAACCGTGCATGTCTTGGTGGAGCATGTGGATTATCCTCTAGCTAGAAAGGAAGTTGTGATTGTGACCGATGATCCGATGGGGGAGAGGATGGCCAGCATACTCCAGCATAGATATAGGGGGGTTGTCAAGGCGCTCGCTAGGCGTGAGTTCTTCCCCACGAAGCCTAGCGCCCTCAACGACGCCCTGGCGCTCTGCTCAGGAGAGGTGGTGTGCATAGTGGATGTCGAGGATATCCCGGACTCAGACGCTTTCATCAAAGCAGTATCTGCGCTAGTTAATCATGGGTATGAAGCTGTACAGCTGATTTTGAGGATTAATAATGAGGAGGACTCGTGGATAACGAGGATCTTCGCGCTGGAATATGCGGGCTGGTTCAGGGTTTGGCTCAACGGTAGGTCGAGGCTAGGACTCTATACCCCACTCGGAGGCACGGGCAACTATTTCTGGCGGAGGGCGGCTGCACAGGTTGGAGGATGGGACAGCCTCAACGTGGCGGAGGATGCCGAGCTAGCCGTTAGGATGACCCTGTCAGGCATGAGAATTAAGGTGATAGATGCTAGACACTGGGAGGAAGCGCCGGTCAGGTTCCGTGCGTGGCTCAGGCAGAGGACGAGGTGGTATCGTGGCTGGCTTCAGAGCTTGTGGAAATTCCTGCCGTGGATCTTTAGGCCTAGTCTCTTGAGAAGAGTTGGACCCCTTACCCTCCTTTCAATCCTCCTGATGCTCTGCTCCCCCCTCGTCGTCCTCCTAAATTGGATCAGCTTCGCCTTAACCGGTTTATGGATCCTCGAGTATTACGGTACCATCCCACCACTACTCTACGGAGCATTCCCCTTTTGGGCGCTGGCGCCCCTCCTGATGAATGCCGTCTACTTCGGGGCCTGGTTCTTGGGTGGAAAATATGAGGGGGTGAGGACGAAGTGGTGGAGAATCTTGCCCCAAATGCTCTTCTACCTCTACGTGATGCTTCCGCTGGCGAGCCTCCGGGCGCTTTGGCAGGAGATGTTCAGACCAGTCATCTGGGAGAAGACCGCCCACCCGGGTCGAGGGGTGAGGGGCTTCGTCACCGAACCTTCGAAGCCTCGGGGTCAGGCGGAGGAGACGTTTGTTGTGGAGGATACTAAGGTGAAGAGGGAGCTCAGCCCCGCGTTAGCGTTGCTGATCTGGGGCGCGGTGCTAGCGCTTGACCTCCTATTTATTGCGATTCTACTCGCAAATCCGACTATCCTATCATCCATCCTGGCAAAGCCGTCATGAGTAAAGCCTATTTTTAAGCCGGCTGAGGTTACCGCGGCGATGAGGGCCCGTCTCTACGGCCTGGTTGCGGCGTGGGCTGCCTACCCCTTCATCGCCGCGGCCGTGGCCCTTTCTCCCTGGTTCAGCATCTACGACAACGCTCTCAGCGACCTGGGCAACTATGGGAGACAGGGAGGTGTCGCGTTCGTGTTTAACGCCGGGCTCGTCGTCGCTGGACTCTTCGCCGCCGCTGCGGGCGTAGCCATCGGTCGCGCTGTGGGGAGCCGGTGGGCTCTCCCCTGGGCGATCACTATCTCTTTGGCTGGTGTTGATTTGGCGCTTGTGGGCGTCTTCTCTGAGGATTTTGGGTGGATCCATAGCGTAGTGTCCGTCGCCCTCTTCACGCTATTCGGTCTATCAATGCTGGCTTACGCCGCCACGTCGGTCAAGCTTGGGTCTGGATGGCTCGGCCTATACGCTGCATGTGCCGCCATCGCTAGTATAATTATCTGGGGCTTGGATTGGTCTTGGAGGGGGGTCGCGATCCAAGAGCTAGTGGCATCCCTACTGGTCTCCGTGATGCTGACCCTTATCTCTATTAAGCATGCTTAGGATCCGGCTTCAGAGCCGCGCCTTCGCGAGGGTCAGTGAGTTCGCCATGACGGAGACCGAGCTCATCGCCATGGCAACGCCTGCGAGGAGTGGGTTGAGGTAGCCTAGAGCGGCCACCGGTATGAGGACCGTGTTGTAGAGGAAGGCCCAGAAGAGGTTTTGGCGTATCTTTCTCATGGTAATACGGCTGAGCCTTATCGCGCGCGGGATGTCTAGTGGGTCGCTCTTGACCAACACTATGCCTCCCGACTCGATGGCGACATCTGTCCCGCTTCCAATCGCTATCCCGAGGTCAGCCTGCGTGAGGGCCGGGGCGTCGTTAATACCGTCCCCCACCACCGCGACCCTCAGGCCCTGGGCCTGGAGGGTCTTCACAATGTTGAGCTTCTCCTCAGGCTTTACCCGCGCTATCACTTCATCGATTCCCAGCCTCCGCGCAACAGCCCAAGCAACCCTCTCATTATCACCCGTCACCATAATCAGCTTAAGGCCCATCGACTTAAGCCTGGCTACAGCCTCCGGGGCGCTTGGCTTGATCTCGTCCATTAGTGCCAGTAGGCCTGCGAGCTCACCCCCAACGGCGACGTAGACTATGCTACATCCCTCGTCCTCTAGCTGCGAGATGATCCCTTCATAGGGGTTTACTGGGATGCCCGACCTCTCAACTAGCTCTCGGGAACCGAGCAGGATGTCTGAGCCGCCTATCCGCGCTACGACGCCCTCGCCCGGCCTCTCTTCCACGAACTCAGGCCTCGCCAACCTTAGTCCGAGCTCCTCAGATCTCTTCACAATAGCCTCAGAGAAGGGGTGCCGCGACCCGAGGGCCGCGGATCCGGCGAGAGAGAGGAGCTCGCTCTCACCCAGCCCCGCGAGTGGCACGACCTTGTATACCGCTGGCTCACCCTTCGTAAGTGTCCCAGTCTTGTCGAGCACCACCGCATCGATCCTCTGGGCCCTCTCCAGAACCTCCCCACCTTTCACAAGTATTCCAGCCTCCGCGCCCCTTCCAGTACCGACCACCAGTGCTGCGGGAGTCGCCAGGCCAAGGGCGCATGGACAGGCTATGATCAGGACGGCTATGAAGGATGTAAGCCCGTGCAACGGATCGCCGAGCAGGAAGTACCACGTGAGGAGGGAGGCCACCGCGACTGACACAACAATTGGGACGAAGAGCGACGCAACTTTGTTCACCAGCCTCTCCACGGGGGCCTGAGCCGCCTGAGCCTCCTCCACAATCTTGATTATCTGGGAGAGAACGGTGTCTGCTCCAACCCTCGAGGCCCTCACGACGAGCATTCCCTCACGGTTAATCGTCCCGCCTATTACCTGGTCCCCAACCCTCTTCGGGACCGGGGTACTCTCGCCCGTTATCATCTTCTCTTCAACGCTCGAGGAGCCCTCAACGACCACGCCATCAACCGGAATCCTCTCACCGGGCCTTACCACAACCAAGTCTCCGACCGCGACCATCTCGACGGGCACCTCAACCTCGGATCCATCCCTAACGACTCTCGCTGAGGCGGGCTGAAGCTCCATAAGCCTCCTAACGGCGTCGGAGGCCTTCCTCCTCATCCTGTGCTCCAACATTCGGCCGAGGAGCACGAAGGATATTATCAGAGCCGAGACCTCGAAGTAGTATGCCTCCGGCAGCAGGCCCGGAGCGAAGACGTTTATCGCGCTGTACCCCCAAGCGGCGCTCGTCCCGATGGCTACCAGTGTGTCCATGTTGGCCGTACCGGCCCTTACGGCGTGGATCATTCCGCGATAGAAGCTCCATCCAGCAACAAACTGCACCGGCGTCGCGAGGAGGAAGAGCAGGAGGCCAAGCGAGGGAGGCGGCAAACTCATAGGTACCCAGGTCAGGATGAGGGTGGGTATCCCGAGGGAGAAGCCTAACGCCGTCAGTAGCTTGACCCGCCTATACTCTATCTCGGGGGCCAGGAAGGTGTGAAGGCATGTCTCGGAGCAGAAATAGTAGGTCCGCCCCCTCACAGTCGTCCGCAGAGCCCCTTCGCTCTCCTCAACAAACATCCCGCAGACTGGATCCTTAGCTATCCACAACCACCCCCGAGAGCCGGTTGAGCCGAAGACTAGGCGAGAAATACTCCATAGTTACTGTCCTGCTACCTCTCCCCCGCGGCATACCTCTCAGGATTATTGTCAAACCTGTCTTTACAGGCCCTCGAGCAGAAGTAGTAGGTCTTGCCCCTGTACTGGGACGAGTATTTCGAGGACTTTTCATCCACGCTCATGCCGCAAACAGGGTCGATCGCCAACAACCTTACTCACCAGAGCCTAGGATAAATATCTTAGTCAGCGCCTCGATGACAGTCTCTAGACTAGACGGCTCTATTTTCGCTTAGGCCGCAGCTCACACACCTATAGACCCGGTAATTCCTCTCTATGCGCTCCACCCTCATCTCGCTGCCGCAGCATGGACACCTTTCCGCACGTTGGCCCACACTACTCATTAAGTCACCCCTCTGTTAGACGGCTAAAAAATTTTGCTTGGGCTACTCGGTGGTCGCGGGGGGACTACTGAAAGCTAGCCTAGTCGGTGATCTTTCTTGCAAGTATTTTCCATGTTCCTGGGCCCTGCGTCTCGGTTCCGAGGTATTCCTGCTTGTTGTTTCTTATCGTTCTTGGGACGGTTTCGCGGGACGGCGGGTTATCTATCAGTATCTCGAGGATCGCATCTTTCTCGATCTCCTTGAGGGCCCTGGCGGTGTAGAGCTGGGGGTATGGGCACGTATATCCCCGTAGGTCGAGCTGGTATCGATTTGGCTCAAGGCGTCTTAGGAGGCCTGCCGGGATCTGGATGCCTTGGCTCATGTCCTCTTCCCTATCCAGGCCCCTTATATACTTAAATTTCCTCTGTATAAGCGTAGGATAATAATAACTAAATATCACGGATACGTTGGAGAGACCTGTAAAGAGGTGGTGACGGGTAATTGGGCAGTAGGTTGACGTACGTCTCGGCGATGCTGATAGGGGTCGTGTCGGTGCTGCTGGGCTACTCGGTGTACCTCGTCACGGGGGCTGGAAGCATCTGGGGGATAACGACGGGCGAGTCGAAGCTGGGCGGACTTTTCTGGCGGAGCATTGGGTTTAGGGTCGACCAACTAGCCTATTTCCAACAATTCAAGCTGGCCCCACCTTTGGAGGACTACTCACAGGCCATAGTCTTCGCCATCCTTGTGGGCGGCGGGGCGACGTCGCTGATCACCCGGAGCTTTGTTGTGAAGCACCTGCCTGACCGCTGGATGCTCGCCCAAGCCATAGTGGGTGGATCCCTGCTGGGTTATGGTGCTAGACTCGCGCTGGGCTGTAACATAGGTAACTTTCTCAGCGCCTGGGCTGCAGGAGGAGTTCACGCCGCCATATTCACAGCCGCGCTTCTCCCAGGAACATACGTAGGCCTCAGGATAACTGAGGCGCTCTTTGCACCCAAGGCGAGGCCGATAAAATTGGGTATAGCTCCACCCGGATGGCTCCAGAGGGCCCTTGGAGCCGCGCTCGTCGCTGCAGCCATAGGCATCGCGCTCCTCCTCAAGCCCCTAGTCTCTGTCTGGTGGCTGGCAGGCCTCGCATTCGGAGCCCTCGGCTGGATCTCATCCATCTGTTTCGCAAGCTGTTACAGGGACTTAGTCGCCCCCCGATACTCAAGCGGGATCAACGTAGTTGCCGTCGGGCTAGCGGTGCTAGTCTTCAGCACGGGGATATTCCTCCTCCAGCAGCTGGGCGGAATCCCGTTCAAGCTTACGCCACCGCAGATCGGGGCGTCACAGATACTCCTCGGCGGGTTCATCTTCGGCCTCGGCGTGGGTGTTGCGGGCTCGTGCATATTCAGCAGCGAGTGGCGGGCAGCGGGCGGCAGCATCTACTCGATGGTTGTCCTCGCCTCGACCATACTTATCGGGATGCCAGCTCTCGCACTCCACTACGACTGGTGGCTCTCAGTGCTGCCTCAAGAGCCCAAGCCATTCACATTATACGCGTTGAGCCCCGTGATAGGTTATGCGGCTCCACTAGCCTTTTCAACCCTACTCATCGCCTATGGGATACGTAGCGACGTATCTGCAAGAGACGCAATACATAGGTGGCTAAGCCAGAGAATCACCTTGAAAGCCGGCTCAGACAAGATACGCGGCTAGACCGTCATCTACGCGTAATACTGCACGGAAATTTTCTCGCAAAGCTAATTTATAGGCACAACCTCTTGTGAGACCCGACCATGACTACAGGGAGGCGTGGACGAGGGATTCTGGGTCAAGATCAACAGGCGCTCCTAAACGTTTTACACTATCTTAACAGAAAATATAACTATAGGAAGCTAGCCTCGCTTGTAGGAGTCTCTGTATCAACCTTATCGAGATACTCTACAGGCAAGACGATCCCGCGCGGAGTCAAGGCGAAAACTCTCTTTGAGAAGGCCTCCAGCCTTATCAACTATGAGGAGATAGTTGAGGAGTTTTTCGGTGAGTCTCTCGACATCGAGAACGGCATCTACATCAGCCACGACATCGAGACGATTAAGCTGTTATCCACCTATCTCCTCAGACAGTTCATCGGCAGCAGAGTAGATTCTGTGCTAGCCTTGGACCTGCAGGCTATACCTATAGCGACCTACTTCGCATCCCTCGTAAACACTGAGCTCTACTTCGTGGATGACAGGCCACTATGGCGAGACGGGATCCAAGTAACATACAGAAGTAGTAGCGGTGATGGCAGGAGCAGTATATGGATTCCTAAGGGCGCGGCGAGGAGGAGGCTTAGCACAATACTGGTCGCGACAACGATACTTTCACACTCACCCACAAAAGAGATACTGAAGACTCTGCAGGAGAAGAAAGTGCATGTCAGCGGCCTCTTCGCCCTAGTCTCTAAGAGCAGCATATGGTCTACGCTAAGCGTGCCTCAAGGCTGTCGAAAGGTTCTCGTGAAGCTCTACACATAGATCCGCGTCAACTAGTATTGGAGGAGTCGACGCCTCCTGCGGGTTATAAGCGTCGCAGCTAATAGTCCGGCGATCAGGACTAAGAGTGCTGGCAGGACGTAGGTAGATAGCGGCTCGGCGAACAGCGTTGTGGATGTGACGGTTACTGTTTCAGATTTGGTTGCTGTAAGGTATGATGTTGCGGTAGATGTTACTGTTGTGGTTGTAGTCTGCACGGCGGTTGAGGTGGATGTGACGTAAACAGTGGACAGCTGGGTCTGGGCTGTGAATATGGTCGTGGTCGTCTTTTCCGTGCTAGTAACCCTTTCGACGCTCGTGAGGGTAGTGGTGGCGATCTGGTAAGCGGTCGTTGTGGAGGTGGCGGTTATTGTCGTGGCGAGGGTTGTAGTCTGGGTTGCCGTGCTAGTCGTTGTTGTGGCGACTAGCAGCGTATCTGGACAAAACTTGGTATAGAGGGCGTCGACGTCGGGTGAGGCAGTGGAGTCTATGCTGGGTGAGAAGGGGGCTAGAGTGGGAGTTGGGCTGGAAACAGCAGCGGCCGCGCTGGCTATCGAGGGGGTGGGAGAACTGATAGTCATGGATACCGGGTTCGACTCAACGTCAAGCGCCACGTAAAAAAGTGGCCAGTTAGTGTTCTGCCCAGCAGCATACACGCAGCCCGCTCGGGCGTAGGCTGAGGATGCCAGGTCTGGAAGGGTGCCAGCTGCAGCCACAGCAAACGCATGCGAAATAACGCCAGACCCCGACAAGGCTACCAGTAGGACGTCTGGTGAGCCGAGGAAAGAAGTCCAGCCCGCGACGTAGACCACGCCTGTATCTGTAACCGTGACAGCCCTTCCAGCTTCATTTCCAGACGCCGTACCGAGAACACGGATCCACTGGGCATTAAGGCTTGTGTCGAACTTGGCTACAAGAGTCTCCAGATTCCTGCCGGGGAAGAACGTCGAGCCTGCGAGATACACGTCTCCACCTCTGACAGTTATGTGGTTGCCCTCATCACTGTTAGCCGACGAGACGAGCCTTGTCCCAACGTGGTTTCCGGCAGGGTCGAACAAAGACAGGAAGACGTTGGGGTCTCCTGTCGAGTCAACGGCTGTGCCGGCAACGTATAGCTTACCGCCTGAAAACTCTACGGCTTTAGCCACGTCGTCTGCGCTGGTAACCTTGAAGACCTTTGCCCAGACAGCGTCTAGTGTTGAGTCTAGTTTTAGGAGAAGGGCACCTAGTGTGATCTGAGACCCAGCTAGGTAGAAGTTGGGTGGGGATGAGGGCTCGACGGCGATTGATGAAGACACCTCCTGCCCACCAAGATCGATGAGCTTTAAGACCTCTAGGTTGCAGTTTGCATCGAGTCTCGCGACCAGAATGTTTGGTGGATTAGAGCCGGCCGACGTGTATCCTGCCACGTAAAGTTTGCCCCCATGTAGCCTGAGGGCCGATCCCTCCTCGCTGCCCCCAAGATCCACTGCTACGCTGCAGCGGTGGGTATTATCGGAGTTGAATATTGAGACATAAAGGTTCGGAGGGTTAGGACCGTACGCGTTGGTTGAGCCGGTCATGTATATTGTGCCGTCGCCCCCAACCACTATTCCTTGAGCGACGTCAGGCCCTGCCCCTCCGTAGCTTCTCCGAAACGTCTCGAGAGAAGCGGGTACGCTGGGCAGCGCAGCAACCATTAAGAATGCTAACGCCACGGTAAGCCCCACTAATCCGGCACGAAGCTGCATCGATTTGGAAGCGAGGCCGCGTATGGCTATTAAACCTTTAGACGTAGCTAGCTTTCACGGAGTATACCAGTATTAATCATGGCGCATGTGTCCCCTCCAACCCGCTATCCAGTCCTCCTATACAGTAGGTAGGCGTTGAGTGCTAGGAGGCCTGCCGAGACGAGGGCAGGAATGAGGCCTAGTCCCGAGGCTAGAGTGATTCCCAGGATCGCTACCGTGGGAGCCCACCCGCAGCAGATATAGGTAGCCGATGCGAGGGCGGAGATCACCGTCACCAGCCCGGCCCCCGCGCCCCGCACCAGGCATGAGTAGAGGAGCCCGCGACTCCAGAGCCTAAACAGGAGGACTAGGTTTACGTAGACGAGCATGGCTATAAAGACACCTAGAACCAGTACGAGGAGTCTGACGGCGAGCAGTGAGCTGTCCCAGAAGAGCTGGAGGCCCGGGCCACTGTAGCTGGCAGACTCGTAGACGACCCAAACAATCCTCAGACCCTGGACAGTGAAACCTTGGTTCGCGAAGTATTGAATCGCCCCACTTAGATAGGAGAATAATGCGAGATAGAGTGCGGAAACGACAGGTGGGACTAGGCGTCCCACTACTCGCCTACCGCCTCTTCGCTCCACCACGCTTCCAAATTGCTTCATAGCTATCGGGAGAGGATAAACCTTGCAGCTTCGAGATACTCTTCCTGAGGCATCTCGGCTGTGAGGACGAAGCGTGCCACGTGCTCGCGATCGGCCACGTAGACGAAGCCGAGATGTGTGACGAAGTAGGGCTCCCCCCTCTCGGCATATTCCTCTGGGTTTTTGATTGGGTTGCCTTTAGCGTCGGTATACAACGGTGTAGCCGAGTATGCCTTCCAGACGGGCTCGAGCTCCTCGGGGCTGCCCGTCAGCATTATGATGCGCTCGTCAAACCTCTCCACCCAAGCTCTGAGGATGTCGGGGGTGTCACGCCAAGGGTCCTGAGTGATGAATATGAATGCGATCCTATCGGCCTGAGGGCCGAGCTGTTTGAGGGCGTAGGCCATCTTGTAGAGGACGAGGGGGCAGATGTCGGGGCAGTTCGTGTAGCCGAAGAAGAGGAATACGGGTTTACCCCTAACGTCGCTCAGCCTAAACTCTCTACCATATTGATCCGTGAGCTTAAAGTCAGAGAGTGGTGTCGGGTTGAGCTCGATACTCGGCCTATAGC
>Ga0072500_156779_pt1 | contig 18252 bp, 17 predicted proteins | sample GBScelen77Swater_FD_63803 | JGI IMG/M metagenome (GOLD analysis project Ga0072500, IMG submission 63803) | Hot spring microbial communities from Great Boiling Spring, Nevada - cellulolytic enrichment S 77C v2 (version 2) | ecosystem: Environmental > Aquatic > Thermal springs > Hot (42-90C) ...
GGGGGGGGGGGGGGGAGGGGCCGGGGGGAGGGGCGGGGGGGAAAAGGGCAGGGGGGGGGGGGGGGGGGGGGGAGGGGGAGGGGGGGGGCGGGGGGGAAGGGTTGGGGAGAAGGGGCTTGCGCAGGGGATGGAGGCGCACCAGGGGGTCCTGGCTCTGCGGGCCCAGGCCCAGGCGCTCCATGGCCCTCACCCAGGGGCCCGGGCGGCCCGTGGCGCTCCCCGTGAGGAGGAGGACATCCTTAGCCCGGGAGAGGGCCACGTAGAGGAGGCGGAGGGCCTCCTCCTCCTGGGCCTTCCGGAGCGCTCCCCTCACCTCTTGGTAGGCGGGGGTGCCCCTAAGGGCCACCTCCCCTCCCAGGCCCACCAGCAGGGCCTCTTCCCTGGGGTTCTCCCCTCGGGAGAGGTCAAAGAGGGCCACCACCGGCCACTCCAGCCCCTTGGCGGCGTGCACGGTGAGGACCTGGACCCCCTCTTCCCCCTCGGGGAGCTCGGCCGCTTCCGGGTCTTCGGCCCGGAGGCGGAGCCACTCCAGGAGGGCCTCGAGGTCAGGGAAGCGCTCCATGGCCGCCAGGAGAAGGAGGGTGTCCACGTTGGCCCGGGCCCTGGGGGATAGCCGCCTTAGGAAGGCCTCGTCCCGGGCGAGGCGCTTCAGGGCCTCCAGAGGAGGAAGTCCCGCCAGTTGGCGAAGCTCCAGGAGTTTCCTCTGGACCTCCTCGGGGAGGAGGGGAATGGGGTCCTGGGCCTTCAGGGCCTCCTCCACCTCCGAAAGGTCAAGCCCCACCCAGGGCCCCCGCAAAAAGGCCAGGAGGGCAAGGCGCTCCTCGGGGCCCGGGGGGCCCTCCAGGAGGGAAAGCCTCAGGGCGTGGTAGAGGTCCCGCACCTCGGGCCGGGTGAAGAAGCTCCGCCCCCGCCCCAGGGCGTAGGGCACGCCCCGGGCGCGGAAGGCGGCCTCCAGGGGAGGGAGGCTATTTCGGCTTCGCACCAGGACCGCCATTTCCGAGAAGGCGTAGCCCTCATCCCTGAGGGCCATAAGCCTGTCCAGAAGAAGATGGGCCTCGGCCCGCCTCTTCGCCTCCAGATCCCCCTCCCCCACCACCCAGTGGACCTCCACCCGGCCCTCCTCCGGCCGGGCCGTCTCCACCTCCACCCCCTCCTCCCCAAAGAGGGCAGAGAAGCGGTTCAAGAAGGCGGCCACCGCCCTGGCGTGGCGGTAGGTGGTGGTGAGGCGGCGCACCTCCTCGGCTCGCTTCAGGGCCTCCCGGAAGACCTCCACCCGGGCGTTGCGGAAGAGGTAGATGGACTGCTTGGGGTCCCCCACGGCCACCACCCTCGCCCCCGCCTCCTCCAGACCCTGGAAGAAGCGGCCCTGGAGGGGCCCGGTGTCCTGGTACTCGTCCAGGAGGATGTGGGGAAAGCGCTCCACCACCCGGCCCAAGGCCTTGGGGTTTTCCAGGAGGCGGAGGGCCAGGCCCTCGAGGTCCGAGGGGCCCAAGGCGGCCCAGGCCCGCCTCCGGTAGCCCGCAAGGGCCTCCTCAAAGAGGGCGAAGACCTCCTCGGCCCCGGGGAGGGGGCGGAGGGTCTCGGCCAGGGTCCGCTTGCGGTAGAGGTGCCGAAGGGCCTCGGCCAGGCCCCCATCCCGCCCCTTCAGGTAAAGCAGGCTTCGCGCCTCCTCCAGGAAGACGGCCTCGGCCAGAAGCTCGTCCATGACGGCGAAGTCCGGGTCCAGGGAAAGGAGGGGGGCGGTGTGGCGCAAGGCCTCGGCCATGAAGCCGTGGATGGTGGTGAAAAGGGCCCCGTGGACCTCCCGCTCCGCCTCCTTCAGGCCCGGGTCTTCCGCCGAAAGCTCCAAAACCGCCCTTTTAGCCCGCCCCCTCAGCTCCTCCGCCGCCTTGCGGGTGAAGGTGAGGGCGGCCACGCGCCTTAGGGGTACCCCGCTTCGCAGGAGGCCCTTCAGCTCCTCCATCAGGGCCTGGGTCTTCCCCGTGCCCGCCGAGGCCAGGTAGACCCTCATAGGGCCTCCTTTCGGCAGATGTCCCCAAAGCGGCAATTGTAGCAGTGGGCCCCAGGCCTGGGGGCGAAGGACCCTTCCCCCCAGCGGGCCAGGGCCTCCTCCAGCCTAGGGGCGATGGCCTCCAGGGGTCCGAGCCTATCCCCCTTGCGGAAGGGACGCTTGCGGTAGGGGAAGGGGTCCCCCAGCCAGGGCCAAAGCCAGAGGTGGACCCCCTCCACCTCGTCCCGGGCGAGAAGGGCCTCCAGGGCCTTCCACTCGGTCCAGCGCTTTCCCAGGTCGGGTTCCCCGTCCTCGGGGAGGAGGCGGTAGAGGTGGACCTCCTTCCCCTGCCGCCGCACCCCGTCCAGGCGCAGGCGGTAGCGGCGCCCGTCCCAGTTGCGGAAGAAGCCCATCCCCTCCAGGTGCTCCCGGTGGGCCTGAAGCCAGGGGGAGACCACGGGGTCGGCCTCCAGGGCCTTGGGGTCCCGGGCGAGAAGGGCCCAGCCCCTGGCCTCCCCGTCCAGGGTTGGGAAGCGCTCCAGGTAGACCCTCATGGGGCACTCCTCCAAGAAGCGGCGCAGGGCCTCGAGGGTGGGAAGCCCTTCCGCCCTTGAGGGTAAAGGAGGCTGGAAGGGCAGGGGGTCCAGGGCCTCGAGGCGGCTCGAGGGGGGCAGGGCCTCGGGCCTCCTTCCCTTCTCCAGGGGCTCTAAGGGGCCCGAGGGGCCCGCCTCCGGGTAGAGGAGGAAGCCCTCCTCGCCCCGGCTCGCCACCGCCTGCCGGAAGAGGGGGTCCAGGCCCCGAAGCCGCCGCTTAAGCCCTTTGAGAAGGCCCCGCTCCCGTAGCTCCTCCAGGAGGAAGTAGTCCTCCCGCTCCCCCAGGGTGTACCGCCCCGCCACCCACTCCAGCACGTAGGCCCTTCTGGCCCTGACCCCCATGGCGCGGAGGGGTGGGAGGACGGGGATCCCCCTCCCCACCTCGGGGGGCAGGGTCTCGTCCAGGAGGAGGCTCCGCCACCAGGCAAGGGGGTCGGCCCGGTCCACCCGGAGGGCCAGGCGAAGCCGGGCGAGGAAGGGCTCCTTGGCCTTCACCCCAAGCTTTTCCAAGACCGCCTCCCCCCAGGCCAGGGGGTCTTCGCCCGGGGCGCGGAGGGCCAGGAAGGCCCGCCACTCCTCCCAAAGCCCCTCCCGCTCGGCGAGAAGCCCTAAGGCCTCCTCTCCCGCAAGCCCCAGGCGGAGGGCCCTCCGCCCCAGGGCGGAAAAGCCCAGGGCCAGGAGGTCCCGGCCCGTGGGGTAGGGGGAGAGGAGGGCCAAGACCCGCTCCCCCTCCTCGGTTTCCGCCAGGCTCCGCTCCCGGCCGTCCTCCAGGGGCAGGCCGTACTCCTCCTTGAGGAGGAGAAGCCCGGGAATACGGTCCTCCGGGGCCACGATGAGGACCTCCTCCGGCCTAAGCCCCTCCCCTCCCAGGTCCCTGGGGGCCAGGGCCCGCTTCAGGGCCCTCAAGAGATGGCGGGCCTCCTCCACGGGGTTGGCCAGGGCCCAGACCTCCCGCCTAAAGGGCCTCGGGGCGAGCTCCCGCCAGGGGGTGAGGCCCTCGGGGAGGACCTCGAGGGTGAGGAGGACGGGGACCCTAGGGGCCAGGCGCCGGAGGAAGCGGAGGTCCAAAGGCCCCACCTCCCGGAAGCCGTCCACCACCACCAGGTGGGGCTCGGGGAAGAGGCGCAAGGGGGCCTTGAGGGCCAGGTGGCGGAAGTCGTCGTAGTCCAGGCTCCCCCGCTTAAGGCGCTCGTAAGCGAAGTAGACCCGCCGAAGCCTCCCCGCCTCCCCCTCCTTGGGCAGGGCGAAGGGGGAGAGGCCAGACCGCTTCAGCTCGGCGATGGCCCGGGCGAAGAGCCGGGCCTCCCCCGGGGAGACCCCGGGGCCCACGAGCTCCCGCAGGGCCTCCCCCACCAGGGCCACCCGCCCCGCCCCGGGAAGGAGGGGCTTGAGCCAGCCCGCCTCCGCCAGGACCCGGTAGTAGAGGGCCTGGAGGGAGAGGAACTCCAGGCCCAAAAAGGCCCCCTTTTCCCCCAGGAGGCGGTACACGTAAGCCCTCTGGTGGGGAAGCCCCACCCAAAGCACCCGGCCCCGCCCCTTCAGGACCTCCAGGGCCCACTCCAGGGCCAAAGTGGTCTTCCCGGAGGCGGGAGGCCCCACCACGGGATAGAGGCCCGGCTTCATACCAGAAGCATTCTACGCCCCCGGCTATCGGGGAAGGGCTTCTGGGGGTAGGTCTAGGGGAAGGGGCCTCAGGTCCTGGGCCAGCCGCAAGACCCCCACCACCCGGCCCCGGTGGAGCACAAAGCAGCGGTACTCCCTGGGCAGCACCACCGCCCAGGGGGCCAGGGAAAGCTCCCTCAGGAAGGGTATGGGGCGCCTGGGCAAGGGCCTGCCCCTGGGCGGGCCCAGGTGGGGCATGGGCCTCCCCCGCTCCACCGCCAAAAGGAGGAGGGGCCTCTCCTGGCCCAGGAGGACCAGGGTGGAGCCCTCCCCCCGGTAGAGGGCCTGGACCTCGAGGCCCCGGAGAACCTGGAGGCACGCCCTGAGGACCGCCTCCGGGCCGGACCCCTCCCCCAGGGCGAAGCCCAGGAGGAAGAGGAGGAGGGGTCCGAGCCGCCTCATCTAGAACCCCCGCTCCGCGGAGATGAGGGCCAAGGCCGCCCGGGCCAGGAGGAGGGCCCGGTAGGGCTCCTTCTCCAGCCGGCTCTTGGCCTCAGCGATGAGGGTCTTCACCAGGGGGTCCTGGCCGCGGTAGTAGGCGAGCTCCTTCTCCGCCCGGTCCACGCTCCGCTGCGCCGTCTCCTTCAGGCGAAGGGCAGGGTCCTGCCCCTGGCCGCGGCGCCCAGGAGCGAAAGCGTGGGGACGCCCCCTCCACCCCTCCTTGTGGCGGAGCCCGAAGGCCCGCTCGGCCGGAACCCGGGACGCCCCGCGAAGCCCAGCCTTGGGAGCCTCCCCCTGGGCGGCCCGGAAGAGGAGGAGGGCCGCCTGGGCCTCCCTCAGGGCCTTGAAGGCCTCCTTGGCCTGGTAGCTCTTCTCCGCCCGGGCCTTCACCTCCTTGGCCCAGGCCAGGAGCTTCTCCTCCCCGGTGGCCTGCTGGGCCACGGTCTGGAGCCGGGCTAAGGCCATGGCCGCCATGGCCTCCTGCCGGTAGTCCACCCCCTGGGCCAAGGAAAGGCCCGCCGCCAGAACCATCGCGCCCAAAAGCGCTTTCTTCATCCTCATCACCTCCAGGACCCAGGCTAGCCCCCTTCCCTAAAGGGCGCACCGGGGGAAACCTTAAGGGAAGCCAAAGGCAGGAAAAGCCCCACCGCCGCCCCGCCCCGGTTCTCCACCCTGGCCTTGCCCCCGTGGAGGCGGGCCACGGCGGCCACCAGGGCCAGGCCCAGGCCCGTCCCCTTCCCCCCGTGGACGAAGGGCTCCAGGGCCTTGGGGAGGAGTCCAGGGGGAAAGCCAGGCCCCGAGTCCACGAGCCAGAGCCACACCCCCTCCCCCTCCTGTTCCAGAAAGGCCCGCACGGGGGGCTTTCCGTGGCGGCGGGCGTTTTCCAGGACGTTTTCCACCGCCAGGGCCAGAAGCTCTGGGTCCGCCAGGACCACCCCCTCTCCCTCCACCTCCACGCCCATCTCCGCCAAAAAGGCCTTCAGGTCCAGAGGCCTTGGGCTAGAGGCCCCGGCCTCCAGCCGGGAAAGGCGGAGGAGGCCAGAAAGCCGGCTCTCCAGGCGGGCCGCCTCCCTAAAGGCCCCTTCCAGAGCCCTAGGCTCCGCTTTGCGCTTTAGGACCTCCAGGTAGCCCTTGAGGGCGGTGAGGGGGGTGCGGAGCTCGTGGGAGGCGTGGTGGGCGAAGCGGCGGGCCAGGGCCTCCTTCTCGGAAAGCTCTTTAAGGAGCCGGGAAACCCGGGAAAGAAGGGCGTTCAGGGCCCCCACCAAAGGCCTTAGCTCCCGCAAGGGGGGCTCGGGCAAAGGGCTCAGGTCCTCGGGGGAGCGGGCTTGGAGCAGGGCCTCCAGCTCTGCCAAAGGCCTGAGGGCCCAGCTCAGGGCCAGGGAGGCGAGGAGGAGGACCAGGAGGAAAAACCCCCCGCCCCAGGTGGCGTAGAGGAGAAGGAGCCTCTGGCCCAGGCCGGAAACCCCCTCCAGGGGCACGGCGAGGCCGAAGCCCAGGCCCTCCCCGGGCAGGGCCACGTAGAGGACCCCCCGCTCCACCCCCTGGTAGGACCGCCCCTCCCGGAGGGCGAGAAGGAGGGACTCGGGCAGGGGCCAGGCCTGGACCTGGGTGAAGCGCACCCCCTCCCTCACCACGAAGCCCACCCCGCCCCCAAAGGTCTGGCCCAGGCGGAAAAGTTCCAGGAGAAGGGCCTCCTCCTCCTTGGGCCCCTCTTCCCTGAGGAGGAAGAGGCGGGCAAAAAGGGCGCGCCTCAGGTCCTCCGCCGCCGCCCTTTCCGCCTCCCGGGCGGAGATGAGGGCCAGAGGGAGCAAAAGGAGGAGGAGGGAGAGGGAGAGGAGGGCGAAGAGCCTGGCCCTAAGGGAGGTAAAGGCGGTAGCCATAGCCGCGCACCGTCTGGATGGGGTTGGGCTCCCCCAGGGCCTTGCGCAGGAGGGAGAGGTGGACCTCCAAGGTGGCGGGCTCCACGGCCTCCCCCCAGACCCTCAGCATCAGGGCCTCCTTGGGGATCACCTCCTCCGGGGACTCCAAGAAGGCCTTGAGGAGCAAAAAGGCCTTGGGGGAAAGGTTGAGCCGCCTCTCCCCCCGGAAGGCCTCCATGCGCCTGGGGTAGAGGCGGAGGTCCTTGTAGGCCAGGACCTCCTCCTTGCGCCGGGAGCGGCGCAGGAGGGCCTCGAGGCGGGCCAGGAGCTCCTGGAGGCTGTAGGGCTTCACCAGGTAGTCGTCGGCCCCCTCTCTAAGCCCCTTCACCCGCCACTCCACCCCGTCCAGGGCGGTGAGCATGAGCACGGGGACCTCGGAGCGGGCCCGGATCTCCTGGAGGAGGGAAAACCCGTCCCCTTCGGGCAGGAGGACATCCAGGACCACGGCCTCCGCCCAGGGGAGGTGGGCCAGGGCCTCCTTGGGGCTTTCCGTGGCCCTCACCTCGTGCCCCTCCAGGGAGAGGCCGAGCTCCAGCGCCTCCCGCACGCCAGGGTCGTCCTCCACCAGCAGGATCCTCATGCCGAAGGGTTCTTCCAAAGGGCCAGGGCCCGCACGGGGGCGTAGGCCTCGAGGGGGGAAAGGGCCTCCCCCGTCCTCAGGTCCAGGCGGTGAAGGCGGCTAGACCCCCGCCTTGCGGCGTAGAGGAGGCCCCCGTGGGGCAGAAGCTCCACCAGGCTCATCCGGTCCTCCCCCTCCAGAAGGGGAAGGTCCAGGGAACCTAGAAGCTTTCCCGAGAAGTCCACCACCCGCACCTTGGCCGCCTCGGCGTCGTAAAGGTAAAGCCTCTCCCCCTCCACCCCCACCCCGCCCAAAAGCCTCAGCTCCTCGCTCTCCTTAGAGCGCCGGAAAGCGTAGCGGGAGAGGTACCGCCCCTCAGGGGAAAGCCTCTGCACCTGGCGGTTGCCGTAGTCCAGGACGAAGAGGAAGCCGGAGGCGGCCACCAGGGCCTTGGGGTCTTGGAAGGTGCCCCGGCCCGGCCCCTGCCCCCCAAAGCGCCCCTGGTACCGCCCGGCGAGGTCCAGGAGGCTAATGGTGGCCGTCTCCCCGTCCAGCACGAAGAGGGTGCCGTCCATGACCGCCAGGCTAGAGGGAAAGAGGAACTCCCCCGGCTTCATCCCGTAGGGCCCCGTGGAGAGAAGGAGCTCCCCTTCCAGGGAGAAGCGGTGGAGGAGCTTGGCCCCGTGCTCAAAGACCGAGACCCAGATCCCCCCTTCCCCGTCGGCGGCCACGGAGAGGGGCGGGGCGGGGAACTGGCCCGGGGCGGAGCCGATGCCGGAGAGGAGCCGGGCGGGGGTGCCCTCCAGGTCCAGAAGGCGCACGGAGCCCTTCTTGGCCTCCACCCCCAGGAGGAGGTAGTGGGGGTGGGGCAGGCCCCTGGCCTCCTCCCAGGGCCCCTCGAGGCCCCGGATCACCTCGTCCAGGCTGGGGCGCTTGGCGGGGTCCTTTTCCAGCATCCTCAAGACCAGGTCGGAGAGGGCCTGGGGGATCTCGGGCCTGAGCTGCTTGGGAGGGGTGGGGACCTGGAAGATCTGCTGGTGGATCACGGTCTCGTACCCCCCGGTGAAGGGGGGCTGGCCGGTGAGGGCCTCGTAGAGGACGATGCCCAGGGAGTAGATGTCCGAGCGGTGGTCCAGCTTCTGCCCCTTGGCCTGCTCCGGGCTCATGTAGACGGGGGTGCCGATCCGGGCCCCGGTGATGGTGAGCCGGGTCAGGACCCGGCCGGCGGCGATGCCGAAGTCCATGAGGCGCACCCCCCGGGGGTCCACGCCGTCTTCCCGCAGGGCCCCCTTGAGGACCATAATGTTTCCCGGCTTGATGTCCCGGTGGACGATGCCCTGGGCGTGGATGTGCCTGAGGGCGTCCGCCACCCGGGCCAGGAGGGCGGCGGCCTGCTTGAGGTTCAGGCGCCTTTCCTCAATGAGCTTGTCCAGGCCCTCCCCGTCCAGGAACTCCATGGCGATGAAGTGGACCCCGTCCACCTGGCCGTGGTCGTAGACCTTGACGATGTTGGGGTGGTCCATCTTGGCCAGGACCTCCGCCTCCCGGTGGAAGCGGCGCACGAAGCGGGGGTCGCCCAGGAAGCGCTCCTGGGGCACCTTCAGGGCCACCAGGCGGCCCGTCCGCTTATCCTTGGCCTTGTACACCGTGGCCATCCCCCCCACCCCCACCTTCTCCAGGATCTCGTAGCGCTGGGAGAGGCTCTCCACCTCCTCCGTGGTCTTAAGCCGGGTGGGGCGCTTCTCCTGGGTGGGCCTCCGCCTTCGCGCCCTGCGCCTGGGCCCCAGGTAGACCCGGGGAGCCAGAAGGCTTCCCAGGGCCAAAAGGAGCCAGGGGGCCACGGCCTCCAGCCGGACCCCCAGGGCCACCCCGGCTCCCGAGAGGAGCGCGAGGAGGAAGAGGAGGGGCCAAGGGGAGAGGCGCACCGCCAGAAGGGCGGTGAGGAGCACCAGGATCAGGGCCAGAAGCCAGACCATCACTCCACCCTCAGGGCCACGGCGGTCAGGTTGTCGTCCCCGCCCCGGCGCAGGGCCTCGGCCACCAGGGCCTCGAGGCTCCCCTGGAGGTCCTTCTCAAGCCGCCACTCCTCCTCGGGGACCAGGCCGTAAAGCCCATCCGTGGCCAGGAGCACCCCCTCTCCCGGGGCCAGGCGCACCTCCAGGAGGTCAAAGCGGGCCTCGGGCAGGCCCAGGGCCCGGGTGAGGACGTGGCGGTAGGGGTGGCGCTCCGCCTCCGTGGGGGTAAGGATCCCCTCCTTCAGGCGCTCCGCCACCCAGGAGTGGTCCTCGGTGAGGCGGCGGAGGCCCCGGGGGCCGAAGAGGTAGGCCCGGGAGTCCCCGATGTGCCCCACCACCCCTTCCTTGAGCCAGTCCGCGTAGAGAAGGGCGGTCAGGGTGGTGCCCATCCCCCTTCTTTCTGGCCTTTCCGCCTCCTTCTCCACCCGCCTCTGCGCCAGGGCGAAGGCCTTCTCCATGACCCGCCTTAGGCCCACGGCGGGGCGGCCCGCTTTGAGGTGCTCCCCGTAGGCCCGGACCGCCTCGGAAAGGGCCTCTATGGCCACCTTGCTGGCCCACTCCCCCGCCTCCATCCCCCCCATGCCATCCGCCACCGCCAGGAGGAAGAGGTTCCCCTGGGGCAGGGCGAGGTGGAGTACCCGATGGAAGTCCTCGTTGTTCCGGCGGCGGCCCACGTGGGAAACGGCGGCCACCTGGAAGCGGGGCGCAAGGCGCATCGGGCTCATTGTATAGGATGGAAGCGTGGAGCGCCTGGCCGACCTGGTGGACCTCTACGAGTACCGGGTGGAGGACCTGGCCCAGGGCCGCAATCCCAAGGGAGGGAGACGCGCCCTTCTGGAGCTCAGGGCCTTCCTGGCCCAGGCCCGGCTTCCCGGGCCCTTGGCCAAGCGCTTCCGCCAGGCGGACGCCCGCTTTCGGGCCCTGCGGGGCCAAAGCGCCGAGCCTTCTCCCACCCTAGAGCTCCCCACCCTCCTCCCCGAGGAACCAGAGCCCAGGAAGGAGGAGAGCCAGGAGGCCCTCCGGGCCCTCGCCCTCAAGGTCTGGCACCTTATCGCCGCCCGGGAGGCCAAGGCCCGGGCCAAGGACTTCCTCACGGGGCGGCGGGAGGAACTCCGCCTCATCCACGCCTTCTTGCAAAACTACCTGGACTACCGGGAAAAGGAGGGGTTTAAGCGGGACTACAACCTCTCCCGCTTCACCCCCAGCCATCCCATCCCCTCCCTCTCGGATAGCCTCCTGGACCTGGAGGACCCCAAGGTGGCCGAGGCCCTCCTCCTGGAGTACCTGGAAACCGCCCTCCGCATCCCCCAAGACCTCCCCATTCCCCCGGAGGAGACCAAAAACTACGTGCGCCGCTTCCTCCACCGCCTTCTGGACTGGGAGGAGGCCTACGGCCTGCCCCCGAGGCGGGACCTCTTGGCCTTAAGGCGGGCCCTGGAGGAGGCGAGGCGGCTAGGGGCGGGGGAGAAGGAGATCGCCCGCCTGGAGGAGCGCCTCCGCCAGGAGGCCCGGGAGGAAAGGCGGCGGGAGCTTCTTCTGGAAGAGGAAAAACGCCGCTTCCACGTGGCGGAGGAGAAGGTTCTCGCCCTCCTCAACCTCCTGCCCACCCCCCAGGGGGAGACCCCCTGGCCCGAGGTGCCCAAGCCTGGGGAGGTGCGGGAGAGCCTGGCCACGGTGCCCCTGGCCCCAGGCCGCATCCCCTTGGGGCCTCTGGTCCTCACCCTGAGCCAGGTGGGGGAGGCGTGGCACCTGGGCCTGGCCGGGGAGGACCACGTCCTGGAGGAAAGCCTGGTCCTCCCCTGGGAGGACCTCGAGGTCTTGGCGGTGCGGGAAGGGGACCTCCTTCACCTAAGGCTGGAGGCCCGTAGCGGCCTGAGGCTTTACGAGCTCCTCTCCGAGGGAAGGGTTTTGGCCCTGCTTCTCTCCCCCAGGGGAGACTACGCCCACCTCCGCCTCCTAAGAGCCCTCTCCGCCCGGCTCAAGGGGGAGTTCCGCCGCGAGGAGTTCGGGCCTAGGCTCGCGGAAAAGTACCGCCAAGCCCCGGAGGAGGCCCTACAGGACTTCGCTCGCAAGGGCCTGGAGCTCACCCTCAAGCGCCTGGGGGGCCAGGACCCAGAGGGCCTCCTCCTGGAGGTGGGCCAGGCCCTGGGCCTGGAGAAGGAGGCCCGCACCCTGGCGGAAACCCTCCGGGAGTACCTGGGCCGCCGTCCCCCCACCCGGGAAACCCTGGGAGGAGAGGTCCACTTCCTCTCCCTCTCCCCAGAGCCCCAAACCCTCAAGGTGGGCAGCGCCGCGCTCTCCCTAAGGCTTAGGGAGGACGGGGCCTACGTGGGCCAGGCGGGGGAGGTGGCCAGGCGGCTTAGGGACCTCCTGGTCTACCCCTTGCCCGAAGGGGCCCTCATCCTGGCCCGGGAAGGGAAGCGGGTGGCCTACCTGGTGGTTGGAACGCCTTGACGCAAAAGGCCTCCTTGGTATAATCCCGGGCAAGGAGGCCTATGAAAGTCCTAAGGCACAAAGCTTTCGCCCGCCTCATCCTCTCCTACCTGGTCTCCCAGGCGGGGAGCAAGATTCACCGGGTGGCCCTTCTCGTTTTGGTCTATCTTCTCACGGAAAACGCCCTTTGGGTGTCCCTGGTGCTGGGGGTGCAGCTCCTGGGCACCGTGGTCTTCTCTCCCCTCCTCTCCGCCTGGGCGGATACCCAAGACCGGAAGCGGCTTCTCGTCTGGTCCGACCTCCTCCGCGCCCCCCTGGTGGCCCTGATCCCCCTCCTCGGGGTCCAGAACCTAGCCCTTCTCCTCCTCCTGGTCTTCGCCATAGAGCTTTTAAGGGACCTGCACGACCCCATCCAAAACGCCGTGGTCCCCGACCTGGTGCCCAAGGAGGAGGTGGACGAGGCCAACAGCCTCATCCTCCTGGCGGACCGCCTCTCCGAGGTGCTCTTCGTGGGGGCGGCGGGGGTCTTGGTGGCCACGGTGGGCCCCGCCTTCGCCTTCTACCTGGACGCGGCCACCTACCTGGCCTCGGGCCTCCTCCTCACGGGCCTTCCCCCCCTGAAGCCGGACCGGCTCCCCAAGGCCGGGTACCTGGAGCGGGTCAAGGAGGGCCTGGGCCACCTCTTCCGCCACCCCACCATCCGCCGGACCGTGGGCACCCTTTTCGCCGCCGCCGCCTTCGGTTCCGTGGAGACCGCCTTGGGGGTGGTCCTGGCCATCAAGTGGCTGGGGGTGGGCTCCGCGGGCTTTGGCTTTATGGAGGCGGCCATGGCCCTGGGGGCCATCCTGGGAGGGCTTTCCCTGCCCTACCTCCTAAGGCGCCTCCCCCGGGAGCGGCTCTTCCTTTACGCCCTCCTCCTCTTCGGGGTCTTTGAGGCCTCCATCGGGGTCTTCCCCATCTTCGCCTGGGCGCTTGGGGCCTTCTTCCTGGCGGGCTTCCTCAACATGGCCTTCATCGTCCCCGCCCGCTCCATCCTGCAGCTCAACACCCCTCAGGAGATGCGGGGGCGGATCTTCGCCGCCTTCAGCGCGGTGATGAACGCCGCCGTCCTCACGGGGACCATGCTGGGCGGGGCCTTGGAGGGCCTTATAGGAGCCCCCATGGTCTTCCTCCTGGCGGGGGTCATGGTGAGCCTGGCCGCGGGCTACGCCCTCCTCACCGGGGGCATCCCCGCCCCCCAGGAAAGCCCCAGGACCACCCAGGGCTAACCCTCCCTCAGCCAGCGGGCCGCCTCCAGGGCGTAGTAGGTGAGGATCCCTTGGGCCCCGGCCCGGCGTAGGGCGTAGAGGCTTTCCAGCACCGCCCGCCTTTCGTCCAGCCACCCCCTCAGGGCCGCCGCCTTCAGCATGGCGTACTCCCCGGAGACCTGGTAGGCGAAGAGGGGCTTGGCGAAGCGGCCCTTGAGCTCCCGCAGGACGTCCAGGTAGGGCAGGGCGGGCTTGACCATGAGGAGGTCGGCCCCCTCGAGGTCGTCCAGGGCCGCCTCCCTGAGAGCGTCCCAAAGCCCCGCCTTTGGGTCCATCTGGTAGCCCGCGCGGTCCCCGAACTGGGGGGCGCTCGCGGCCGCCTCCCGGAAGGGCCCATAGAAGGCGGAGGCGTACTTCACCGCGTAGGAGAGGATGGGCACGTGGGCGAACCCCTCCCGGTCCAGGGCCTCCCGGATGGCCTTCACCTGCCCGTCCATCATGGCGCTGGGGGCCACCACGTCCGCCCCCGCCTGGGCCTGGGAAAGGGCGGTCTTGGCGAGAAGCTCCAGGGTGGCGTCGTTGTCCACGTAAAACCCTAAGGGCCCCTCCCGCACCACCCCGCAGTGGCCGTGGTCCGTGTACTCGCAAAGGCAGGTGTCCGCCATGACGAGAAGCTCGGGGAGCTCCCTTTTGAGGAGGCCTATGGCCCGCTGCACCACCCCCTCCTCGGCGTAGGCCCCCCTCCCCAGGGGGTCCTTGGCCGCTTCCGGCAACACCCCGAAGAGGATGACCCCGCCCAGGCCCGCCTTAAGGGCCTCCTCCCCCACCCGGGGCAACTCGGAAAGCGGGTGGCGGAAGACCCCGGGCATGGAGGGGACCTCCTCCCTTTCTCCCCCTTCCTTCACGAAGAGGGGCAGGACGAGGTGCTTGGGGGAGAGCTCCACCTCGGCCACCAAGGGCCTCAGGAGAGGGGAACGTAGCCTTCTTGGGCGCTCCATGGCTTCCACTATACTCAGAGGGGAGGGAGCATGAACCTGCAGAAGCTCTTGAAGGAAGCCCAGAAGGCCCAGAAGAAGGCGGCCGAGGTGCAGGAGCGCCTAGAGAGGATGACCGTGGTGGGCACGGCCCAGGGCCTGGTGGAAGTGGAGGCCAACGGCCACGGCAAGATCCAGGCCCTCCGCCTCAAGCCGGAAGCCCTGAAAACCTTCCAGGACGATCCCGAGGGCCTCGAGGACCTCCTCCTGGTGGCCATCCAGGACGCCCAGAGGAAGGCCCACGAGCTCTCGGAAAAGGAGATGGCCCGGGAACTGGGCGGGGTGGGGGACATGCTGGGGAAGCTCCTTTAGCCCATGCGCTACCCGGAAAGCCTCCTCAAGCTCACCCGGGCCCTCTCCCGCCTTCCCGGCATCGGCCCCAAGACCGCCCAGAAACTCGCCCTCTTCCTGGCCTTCGGGAGGGAGGAAGCGGAGGGACTCCGGGAGGCCCTGGAAGGGCTGAGGGCCCTCGGGGTCTGCCGGGTCTGCGGCAACCTGGCGGAGGGGGAGCTTTGCCCCATCTGCCAGGACGAGGGGCGGGACCGAGGCCTCCTCGCCGTGGTGGAGACCGTGGCCGACCTCTTTGCCCTGGAGCGGAGCGGGGAGTTTTCCGGGGTCTACCACGTGCTGGGTGGGGCTTTGAACCCCCTGGAGGGCGTGGGCCCCAAGGACCTCAACCTGGAAAGCCTCTGGCCGAGGTTAGAGGGCGTGCGGGAAGTCATCCTGGCCACCTCCATGACCGTGGAGGGGGAGGCCACCGCCCTCTACCTAGCGGAAGAGCTGAAAAAGCGGGGGGTGAAGGCCACCCGCCTGGCCTACGGCCTGCCCGTGGGGGGGAGCCTGGAGTACGTGGACGAGGTGACCCTGGGCCGGGCCCTGGAGGGAAGGAAGCCCCTATGATGCCCCGGGAGCCGGCCACGGAGAGCCTCCTTCAGGAGCTTTTAGACCGGGTAGAAGGCGCCCACGCCGCCGCCATCGGCACCCTCGAGGGCCTCCTGGTGGAAGGGGTTAAGAGGCGACGGGTGGACCTGGAGGCCGCCATCGCCGAGCACGCCGCCCTCCTCCGCCAAGCCAGGGCCGCCTACGCCAGCGCCCTGGGAACCCCCCGGATTCACGAGCTCCTGGTGGGGGGAAACCCTGTGATAGGCTATGCCCAGATGCTGGGGGAAGACCTCTTTCTCCTCCTCCTCCTGGGACCCGGGGCCAACCTGGGCCAGGCCCGGCTCCAGGCGGGGCGCCTTGGGGAAGGCCTTAAGGAGGTGATGGGATGGCCTACCTAGATAGCCTGGCCCCCCTGGGGGTGAGGCGGGCCGTGCTCACGGGCCTGGACGGCCTGGTCATAGAGGCCCTGGGCCGGGGAGGCCCTTCCCCCGAGGTGCTGGCGGCGGAGCTGGCCTCCTTGACCCGGCACATGACCCCTTTGGCGGAGGCCATGGGCGGGGAGGTGCGCCGCTTCACCCTGGCCACGGACACCCACGAGGTTCTGGCCCTCAAGGTGGGGGAGTACCTCCTGGGGGCGGTGATTGAGCGAGGCATGGACCGCAAGGCCATCGGCCAGGAGCTCTCCCGCATCGCCCTTAGGCTGCAGGAGCTGTGATGCAGGAGGTCTTGGAAACCCTCAAGGCCACCAAGGGAGTCCTGGTGGCCGCCCTCCTCAGCGAGGATGGCTTCGTGGTGGAAGAGGCGCGGGGGGAGGGGGCCCCTGAGGCCGGCCTCCTCTCCGCCCGGGCGGTCACGGTTTTGGGCACCGCCAAGGCCCTGGGCCAGACCCTGGGCCAGGAAGCCCTGGAAGAGGTCATGGTAGAGTACCCCGAGGGGGCGCTCCTCTTGGCGCCCCTACCCGGCCACCACCTCCTCCTCTTCCTCGAGGGGGTCCGGAGCCTGGGCCGGGCGCGGCTCGCCCTCAAGCGGGCCCTGCCCCAACTACGGGAGGCCTTAGCATGAACGAACTGAAGCTGGACATCCAGATTGACAAGGACACCGCCATCGGCCGCTACACCAACCTGGCCCTCATCGCCCACACCAAGAACGAGTTCATCCTGGACTTCGCCCTTCTCCAGCCCCAGGGCGGGGCCCTGGTGGTGAGCCGCATCATCACCAGCCCCCAGCACGCCAAGGCCCTCTTGAGGAGCCTGGCGGAGAACGTGGCCCGCTACGAGGAAACCTTCGGCCCCATCCCCGAGCCCGTGGCGGAAAACCAGGCCTAGAGGTTTTCCCGCCACCAGTCCAGGTAGGCCCTGAGCCGGGCCACCCGGCGGTCGGGTCTGCCGGAGCGGGAAAGCTCGTGCCCCTCCTCGGGCACCCGGAAGAACCGGGTCCTCACCCCCAGGTGGAGGAGGGCCGTGTACCAGGTCTCCCCCTGGTCTATGGGGCAGCGGTGGTCCTGCTCGGCGTGCACCACCAGGGTGGGGGTCTTCACCTGGTGCACGTAGCGGAGGGGGCTCTTCTCCCAGAGGACCTCGGGCCTCTCCCAGGGCCTGGCGAAAAGCTCCAGGAAGGTGAAGCGGGGGCCGATGTCGCTGGCCCCGAAGAAGCTAAACCAGTTGCAGATGCTCCGGTCGGTGACCGCCGCCCGGAAGCGCTCGGGGTGGCGGGCGGTGAGCCAGTTCACCATGTACCCGCCGTAGCTGCCCCCCGCCACCCCCACCCTGCCAGGGTCCAGGGGAAAGCGGGCCAGGACGTGGTCCAAAAAGCCCAGGAGGTCCCGCTCGTCCCGCTCCCCCCAGGCCCCCTCGAGGAGGGCGTAGTCCTGGCCGTAGCCCGTGGAGCCCCGGGGGTTACAGAAGGCCACGGCGTAGCCCGCCTCCCGGAAGAGGGCGAACTCCAGCATGGGGGCCCGGCCGAAGGCGGTGTGGGGCCCCCCGTGGATGTAGAGGATGACGGGGTGGGGGCCTTCCCCTTCCGGCAGGAGGACAAAGCCCGGGACCCGGTGCCCCTCGGGGCTTGGCCACTCGGTGTAAAGGGGCTCGGGCAGGGAAAGGAGGCCCTCGTTGGGGTCCAGGACCCCCAGGGGTCCTTCCAGCCGGGCCGGCCGGGCAAAGTCCTCCGTGAGGAGGAAGAGGCCCTTCTCGGTCTTGGCGAAGGCCAGGACGCTTCCCCCTGCCGGGAGGACCTCCGCCTGGCCCTCCAGGCCCACCCGGTAGAGCCTGGCCTCCCCCACTTCCGTGCGCACCAGGTAGACCCCGTCCCCACCCCACTTCGGCCCCTGGACGTGGGTCCCGAAGCGCAGGTCCGAGTTGATGGAGTTCCCTAGGCTGCCTTCAAAGAGCACCCGGGCCTCCCCCTCCCTCAGGTGGTAGAGCCTGGCCTCCGTCCCCCCGCCCCGCTCAAAGGCGTGGCCCAGGAAGAAGAGGCCTTCCGGGCTCCACTCCAGGGCGAAGATGGGGCCCACACCCCCATAGACCCTCCTCAGCCCCCCCTCCCCCAGGAGGTAAAGGGTGTCCCGCCCCTCCCTCTGGGCCTCCAGGTCCTCGGGCATCACCAGGTAAAGCCCCTCGGGGGCGAAGACCATCTCCTTGGGGGCGGGGTAGCGGGAAAGGAGGAGGCGCTTTTCTCCGTCCTGCAGGAGGTAAAGGGCCACCCGCCCCTCGGGAAGGAGCCCCTTGCCGTCAAACTTGAAGGGCCAGCCCTCGTAAACCCGGGGGGCCCCGGGCTTGGGGGCCTCCTCGAGGGCCAAAAAGGCCACCTCGCCCCTGGGCCCCAGGGCGTAGTCCAGGACCCCGGGGGTTTCCGTGAGCCTTTCCGCCTCCCCGCCCCGGAGGTCCAGGCGGAAGAGCTCCTGCGCCTCCCCCACCTTGCGCAGGAAGTAGACGTAGGGGGCCTGGTAGCGGGGCTTCCGGGCCTCCTCCTGGGTGAGGAAGCGCAAGGCGCCGTCAAAGAGGGCGAGCCGGGAGCGGTAGCGGGGCGGGTCTTCCGCCACCACCTCCGTGAGGAGGAACAGGGGCAGGCCCTCGGGTCCGGGCGTGAGGTCGGAGAGGAAGCGAAACCTGTACAGGATTTCCGGCTCCATGCCCCCATGATACTGACCGGTCATTCGCCCGCAAGGGGCGCCCCTTTCCGGTAAGCTGGCCCCGTGGACCGGGACGAGCTGGTGCGCTACCTGGACGAGTACCTGCGCCTGAAGGACTTCCCCCAGGACCCCTCCTTGAACGGCCTGCAGGTGGAGGGGAGGCCCAAAGTGCGCAAGGTGGGGGCGGCGGTGGACGCCGGGGAAGCCATCTTCAGGAGGGCCCTCGAGGAGGGCGTGGACTTCCTCCTGGTGCACCACGGCCTCTTCTGGGGAAAACCCTTCCCCATCGTGGGCCACCATAAGAGGCGGCTTGAACTCCTCTTCCAAGGCGGCATCAACCTCTACGCCGC
>Ga0072500_130614_pt1 | contig 18193 bp, 17 predicted proteins | sample GBScelen77Swater_FD_63803 | JGI IMG/M metagenome (GOLD analysis project Ga0072500, IMG submission 63803) | Hot spring microbial communities from Great Boiling Spring, Nevada - cellulolytic enrichment S 77C v2 (version 2) | ecosystem: Environmental > Aquatic > Thermal springs > Hot (42-90C) ...
AAATTAGGTCTGTATTTTTAAAATTATGCTCGAAGGGATTCCAAAGAGGGAATATCCAAAGCTTTTCTATCGGTATTTCAAGGAATTTCTAGAAGTTCTTTCTGGAAAAACAAGTCTGAAGCTTTATTTAGCTTACAATTATCCAAGTCTGTATAAACCGAGTTATAAAGAGGGAGAGAAACTGAAATGGAAGGGAACTTAGTTTACAGTTCCTAAGTGTATTGTTTTTACCCCAGAAATGGCCTATATATTGAACGGTAAGTATTCAATACTAGAATGCCACGTAAAAGCTGGAGACATTGTATTTGATGTGGGCGCTCATTTTGGCTTCTTTTCTTACTATGCGGTTCAAAATGGAGCTAAGGAAGTTTATGCATTTGAACCAAACCCATACGTTTTCGAGATCTTAAAAAAGAACGCTGAATTATGGTCCGAGAAAATAAAGCCGTATCAACTGGCTTTATCATCTCAAAATGGTGAAGTTGAGCTTTTTATTTCTGATGATCTTGGTTCAATCTCGACTATACTGCAGAACAGACAGAATACTGTGCTAAAGCTATGTGAATACAAAAAGAGCGTGAAAGTAAAAACAACGACAATTGACGAATTCGTTAAGGAGAACGAAATCGAGAGAGTGGATTTCATAAAAATAGACGCCGAAGGAGCGGAAAGAGAAATAATAAAAGGAGCAAAGGAGACAACAAAGAATTTCAAACCTAGGATGGCAATAGCTGCATATCATTTGCCAGATGATAAAAAAGTTATCCCTGAACTCGTTCTTTCGATAAGAGATGACTATAAATACAAGCTTGTAAATAAGGGGGATGAGGATTTGTTTTTCTTTTAGTCCTAAAAAGAAGAAACGGAAAAAAGCTTGGCCGAGTTTAAATACCGCCTAGAAGTTATTTGAAGATTGAAGATGCTATGAGGCAATTCCAATTCACGCTTTGCTTTACTTTGACTCAGGCACTATGAAAAGCGGAAATTATAAAAAAGCTCATTCTACAGTCACACTCTTAGCAAGATTTCTCGGCTTATCTATCTCGCACCCTCTTTTCTTTGCTGTGTAGTAAGCGAGAAGTTGTAATGCGACAGAATACGTTATTGCTGTATATAAGGGGTTAGTTTTAGGCAACCTGATCACAAAATCCACATACTTCTCAACTTCTCTATCCTCCTCATCTGCGAGGGCTATAACCGGAGATTCTCTTGCTTTGACTTCCTTGATGTTGTTTAACATTATTTCGTATGTCTCGTCAGATACGAGCAGAGCAATTACAGGTGTCTCTCTACCCAAAAGCGCGAAAGGACCGTGTTTCAGCTCACCTGCAGGATAGGCTTCCGCGTGAATGTAGGAAATCTCCTTCATCTTCAGTGCTCCTTCCATTGCTATGGCAACACCTATCCCCCTACCTATGTACATAATGTCTTCATATTTTGCAATTTCTTCTGCAATTTGTTCAATTTCTTCCTCGCGCTCCAAAATCTTTCTAACAAGTTCGGGCATAATTCTCAGCTCATCTACCAGCTTTTCTATTTCGCTACCCGGCATTTTGGAGAGCTTCAGTGCAAGAAGGTATAAAACTACGAGCTGGGCTATGAAAGACTTTGTTGCGGCAACACTTATCTCTGGACCAGCTCTTGTGTAAAGAATGTTATCAGCTATTCTTGTTGCCGTGCTACCGAGAACATTGACTATTGCAACTACCTTAGCCCCAAGTTTTTTCGCCATTCTCATCGCTTCTAGTGTGTCTGCAGTTTCCCCAGACTGAGTTATTGCGATAACGAGGGTTCTGCCCATAGGTGGTGGGTTGTAGATGAACTCCGAAGCAAACTCAACTCTTACAGGAATGCCCGTCAGCTTCTCTATCAGGTATTTGCCGATAAGGCTTGCATGGTATGATGTTCCGCATGCAACAAAAACGATTTCAGAAATACCCGCAGAAAAACTGACGTCCAAATCAATACCCTCTGAAAGGTACTCAAAGAGTGTGTCCTCCACAACTCTCGGTATCTCATGTATCTCTTTTAACATGAAGTGTTCGTAACCGCCCTTCTCTGCATCCTCTATGCTCCATGGTACTGTTTCAACTCTCCTTTCAACTTCTTTACCGTTATTCCAGATTTTAAATCCATCATTCCCGATCCTAAGGATATCCCCATCTTCAAGGTAGATCACTCTGTTTGTATAATCGAGAACCGCCGGAACATCCGAGGCTATAAACCACTCTCCATCCCCAACACCGATGATGAGGGGACTTTTGTACCTGACAGCAACCAGCTCCTCTTTTTCTGCGTGCATCACAACTATGGCGAATGACCCTTTCAGCTTCTCAACGGCCTTCATCACCGCCTCTATCAGATCTCCCCTGTATTCTTCCTCTATAAGGTGGGGAATCACCTCAGTGTCCGTTTCAGAGCTGAACTTGTGTCCTTTTCTCTCCAGCTCCTCCCTCAGAGACTGAAAGTTGGAGATTATGCCATTGTGCACAACTGCAATTTTGTTATTGCAGTCCTTATGCGGGTGGGCGTTTATTTCTGAAGGTTTTCCGTGGGTTGCCCATCTCGTGTGGCCTATTCCAATACTGCCCTCAGCCAAACTGTAGTTCTCAACATCACCAATCGCTCCAACCATCTTTATAATCTCCAAACCGTTCCCGTGCTTTACGGCAACACCCCAGGAGTCGTATCCACGGTATTCAAGCCTTTTCAGTGCTGAGATTATAACCTGATCAGCCCTCCTGAAGCCAAAGTAACCGACAATTCCGCACATTCACAACACCCTGGACTTGTCAGGGATCACTCCGGAAAGAGTTCTCAGCGGACTGACCTCCACCTCATTGCCAACAATACATCCTGGCATTGCCGTAACCTTTGCTCCAATGTAGCACCTCTCCCCGATAAAGGCACCGGTCTCAATTTTCTGAACTGTTCCTTCAACTTCAACAGATGCACTGTCCTTTACAGCAGTAAAGCCGGGCATTATCCTTGTTCCCGAATCAACGACCGAGCTCTCTAACCTGCCACCGCTTCCGATTCTAACATTGTCCCCAATCACGCTGTTCTCCACCACTGAGAATGGTTCGATTACAGTGTTGTTACCTACGGAAACTGCCGGGCCTATCACAGCATGTGGCCCTATCTCGCAGTTCTCTCCGATTATTGCTGGCCCCCTGATGTAAGTTCCGCTCCTGATCACACAACCCTCTCCGATAATTACATCACCGGAGATAAAGACATCTCTCTCAACCTTGCCGGAAATTACCTTTCCTTTAAAGTTGAGGGCGAGCTCGTTTACCCTCGGAATATCCCACGGATAAACAATGTCAAGCCATATCCCCTCACTCTCTACAGCATTAAATTCGAAGCCATCCCTAATCATTCGGTTTAAAACTGCAGTCAGGTCGTTTTCGTTGGCGAGGTAGTCAAATATTTTCGAGTCGAAGTGATAAACTCCCGTATTTGCGAGGTAGCTGACTTCATCTTTCGGCTTTTCCACTATTTCCACTATTTTTCCATTTTTTAGCTTTATAACCCCGTACTTTGATGGTGCATCAACAACCTTGTAGACCACCGAGTTCTTTTTTGCAAGTGCACTCCTGACGATTTCTTTGTCAATTATGTTGTCCCCAGAGACGACTATGAAATCATCACCAACAAGATTCTCAGCCTGTCTGAGTGCATGAGCAGTGCCGAGCTGCTGCTTTTGGATAGCATAATCTATCTTCACTCCAAACCTCTTCCCATCTCCGAAGTATTCCATCACCCTGTCCTTTCTGTATCCTACAACCATCACGATGTCCCTTATTCCCGAATCTCTCAGAGCCTCTACTACATACTGAAGAATTGGCTTGTTGCCGACCTTTATCATTACCTTCGGCTTGCTTGCGGTAAAGGGCCTCAACCTCTGCCCCTCACCGGCTGCAAGAATCACGGCCTTCATTTTACCACCTAAAATACCTTCGAGTAAGGCTCAACAAAACCGCTTACAACTGCTCCTGGACCTATGAAAACATCATTTCCTATCATGCTTCCAACATTTATCGAGGCGTTTATTCCGGTTTTGACGTTATCACCTATCGCCGCACCGAACTTCTTTCTGCCAGTTTTCACAGTTCTTCCCTTAACACTCACAACTATCTCGCCCTCATCAAGCCTGAGGTTTGCTATCTTTGTTCCCGCACCGAAGTTGCAGTTCTCACCTATGACAGAGTCGCCCACGTAGTTGTGGTGAGGCAGTTTAGTGCCTGCCATGATTATTGAGTTCTTCACTTCCACAGCGTTGCCAATGTGACAGCTGTCGCCAATTGATGTGTATGGTCTTATGTAGCAATTTGGGCCTATTCTGCAGTTTTTCCCTATCACAACAGGACCAACAATGTAAGCCCCGGACATTACCACGCAGCCCTCTCCAATAACAACATTCCCCTTTATTGTTACATTTTCTTCAACTTCTCCCTCGATTTTCGGTTCAATGTTTTTTAGAAGCTCTTCATTCGCCTTCAGCAAATCCCACGGATAGCCAACGTCAATCCACCTTTCAATTTTCACAGCTCTGAACTCAAAACCATCCAAGATGGCCATGGTTATTGAATCCGTTATCTCGTATTCTCCCCTGACTGAAACGGGCGTCTTCTTTGCATAATCCATTATTTCTTTTGTGAAAACGTAAACTCCAGCGTTGATGAGGTTCGACTTCGGTTTTTCTGGCTTTTCGATTATTCTTCTCACTTTTCCGTCAGAAATCTCGACAACACCAAAATCTTCTGGATTTGGGACCTCAAAAACTGCTATGCCATTCTCCTCCTTTTTCAGCTTTCTCAGATCATCCCCAAAAACTATCGCATCTCCATTGAGCATTAGAAATCTGTCCTCAAGAACGTGTTCAGCAGAGAGCAAGGCATGGGCTGTGCCGAGCTGTTTGTTCTGTCTGACGTATCTTATTTTCACGCCATTAAATTCTTCTCCAAAGTAATCCCTTACAGTTTCTTCCCTGTAGCCAACAACCAGCACAATCTCGTCGATACCAGCCTTTGAGAGGTTTTCAACTAAATGCTGGAGTATCGGCTTGTTTGCTACGGGCAGCATCACCTTTGGTTTTGTGTAGGTCAAAGGGCGCATTCTCGTTCCTTCCCCAGCTGCAAGAATGATGGCTTGCACAGGTAAATATCAACAAAAAACTTAAAAAATTAACTAAACCTGAAACACTAGCATGAGAATAGTTTATTATGCCCAAACTTCCAACCAGTAGATATGAAGGTTGAAATTAGTGTAACGAACGTTGAGGGTTACTGCGCCGCGGGATACACTCCTGGTGACAGATTCTACCTGAACTCATTTCTTCTTGAATCAGAAATTCCGATCTGCATACACGCAATCCTGTCGCTATCTCACGTTGCCTACGCTCTATCTCATGGAGCCAAGTTAAGAACTGCCAATGGGGACGAAATCTGCTTATCCTGCCCGGACCCTGGCAGACCATTTGGTGATGGCAAGGTTATTTTCAGGCTTAAGGTGGTTGAATGATTCCTATATCAAAGCCATTCATTGGAGAGGAAGAGATAGCCAGAGTGATAGAGGTTTTACGCTCGGGCATGATTGTTCAAGGAGACAAAGTAGCTGAGTTTGAGAGGAGGTTTTCAGCCTACATTGGTTCCAGGCACGGAATAGCAGTATCGAACGGTACTGCAGCACTTGACATTGCTTTAAAGTCTATTGGAGTTGGTGAAGGGGATGAGGTCATAACAACGCCTTTCACCTTTGTAGCCACTTCTAATGCCATTCTTTTCCAGCGTTCAAAACCGGTTTTTGCTGATATCGAGGAGGACACTTACAACATCAATCCGGATGATGTTATGGAGAAGATTACACCTAAAACAAGAGCAGTTGTGGGCGTACATCTTTTCGGACATCCTTTTGATGTAAGGGCTATTCTTGAAATTTGTGAAGACCACAAGCTGATGCTGATAGAGGATTGCGCTCAAGCACATGGGGCTGAATATAACGGCAAGAAGGTTGGAAGTTTCGGAATTGGATGCTTCTCATTCTACGCGACCAAAAACATGACGACTTCGGAAGGTGGGATGATCACATGCAATGATGATGATATTGCCGAGAAATGCAGACTGTTAAGAAGCCATGGAGAGGTAAGAAAGTACGAACATGTATTGCTTGGACACAACATGAGAATGACCAACATACAGGCAGTTTTAGGCCTTGCGCAGCTTGAGAAACTCGACTGGATGAATGAAAAAAGGAGGAAAAATGCAGAATTCTACGAGAAGAACATAAATGTTGAGGGATTAAGAAAACCGGTAGAGAAGAGCTACGCAAAACATGTTTACCATCAGTACGTGCTGCTTGTGGAAGAAGACTTTACAATGACAAGAGATGAGTTCTCAAAGTATCTAACAGAAAACGGTGTTGGAAACGCTATCCATTATCCAAAGCCAGTTTATCTCCAGCCACTCTACAGAGAGATTGGATACGAAAAAGGGCTATGTCCAACAGCAGAATATGTTGCAGAGAGAGTTATAAGCATACCGGTGCACCCGCTGTTAAGTGAAAAGGAGCTTGAGAAGATCGTTGAGGTCATAAACGGGGTGTGACCATGATATTCGGAGTTATTGGCGTTGGGTCAATGGGAAGGAACCATGTAAGAGTTTTAACTGAGATCAAAAAGGTTGAAGATGTCGTGATTTACGATGTCAACCGGAACCAAGCAGAAGAGATCGCAGAAAAATATGATGCGAGAATTGCAAATTCAGTAGGAGAGTTGCTGAAAGAAGTAGATGCAGTCTGTATCTGTTCCCCCACTAAATTCCACTTTCAGCATGCAAGTGAATGTTTGGAGGCTGGTAAACACATCCTTGTTGAGAAACCCATTTCATCAAGCTACGATGAGGGAAAAAAGCTGCTTGAGCTTCTCAAAAGCCATAGAGATCTCGTTTTTGGCGTTGGACATATCGAGAGATTCAACCCGATAGTATATGAGCTTGCAGACCTTGAACTTGATGTTGCTTATTTAAGCATAAAGCGGCACAATCCCGCTTCTTTAAGAATCACAGACTCTACGGTGGTTGAAGACCTCATGATACATGATATTGACATCGTTTTCAACGTTATTTTTTCGGGAGAAAGTGAATACAAGATAAGTGCCGCTGGAAACAGGAACATTGTTCATGCACTGATTAAATTCGGAGGAAAAATCGCATCCCTTTCTGCAAGCAAAATCTCTTCAAAGAAGATAAGAACGATATATCTTGAAAATGAGGAGATTACTGTAGAAGGGGACTTCATGACTCAGGAGCTTTACATCTACAGAAAACCAAGTGTTTATCAGAGTGTAAACGAAAAATACCTGCAGGAAAACGTTATCGAAAAGGTTCTTATAAACAAGGTGGAGCCACTTAAGGTTGAGCTAAAGACATTTGTTGATGCAATTGATGGAGAAGCTGAATTTCCCGTGACTGCGAAGCAAGCAGTGGAAAACCTCAGAATTTGTGAGATTATTCGGGGAGAGATAACTTGAGCGTGTTTATCCACCCCACAGCGATAGTTGAAAGTAAAAACATTGGTGAGGGCACGAAGATCTGGCACTTCGTACATGTCAGAGAGGGCGCGATAATAGGAAGAAACTGCAACATTGGAAAGTGTGTCTACATAGATACGAAAGTGGTCATAGGAAACAATGTAAAGATCCAGAATTTTGCGACAATTTACAGAGGTGTGGTTATAGAGGATGATGTTTTTATAGGTCCAGCAGTTGTTTTCACAAATGACCTTTATCCGAGGGCGTTTATCTGGAGCGAGGAAAAGGTTATGGAAACAAGAGTTAGAAGAGGGGCGAGCATAGGCGCAAATTCCACAATAGTTTGCGGAATTGAGATTGGAGAATATGCGATGGTTGGGGCTGGTAGTGTTGTAACTAAAAGCATCCCACCTCATGCTCTCGTTTACGGCAATCCTGCAAGGTTCAGGGGATTTGTTTGCTACTGTGGAAGGAAGCTTGAAAAAGCTGTTAAGGAGGATGATTCCTCGGTCACGTATGAATGCAGTTACTGCGGGAAGAATGTGAAGATAGATAGGAGGTGGATAGGGTGAGAGTAGCAGTGGTTGGACTTGGAAAAGCCGGACTTCCACTCGCTGCTGTAATAGCAGATTCAGGCATTGAGGTTTTTGGTGTTGATCTTGATTCCAGAAAATGTAAGATGATAAATTCAGGTAAAAATCCAATTCCTGAAGAGTTTGGACTCGACGAACTGATAGCCAAACACGGAGGAAAAAGATTGAAGGCTACATCAGATTACAGAGATGCGGCTGATTGCGTTGCTTATATAGTAATAGTCCCCTTGATTCTTGATGAACTAAAAAATCCTGACTTCAGAGTCCTCGAATCTGCCTTCAGGGAGGTTGGAAAAATTCTCAAAAAAGGAGATATTGTAGTTCTGGAGACAACTGTTCCGCCTGGAACGACAGAAAATCTTGTGAAAAAATGGCTTGAGGAGGAGAGCGGGTTAAAGCTCGGTGAGTTTTACCTTGCTTATTCTCCGGAGAGGATAATGACAGGATACAGCATCTCAAGGCTCAGGGAGTTTCCCAAAGTCATAGGGGGTGTTGATGAGAGTAGTGGGAAGAAAGCCTATGAGCTGTATTTGAAGTTTATACCCAATCTTCACCTTGTTTCAAATGCCAGAACTGCAGAGTTCATAAAAGTGATAGAGGGGTGTTACAGGGACGTAAACATCGCGTTGGCGAATGAGCTTTTCAAGATCGCAAACGAGCTGGGTGTTGATTTCTATGAGGCGAGAGACAAGGCAAATCATGAGTACTGCCACATCCACCTTCCGTCAACAGGTGTTGGCGGGCACTGCATTCCAGTTTATCCGTGGTTTTTGATCAAAGAGATGGAAAAAAGAGAGAAATTCGGTTACGTGAAGCTTTTGAAAGTAGCCAGAGAAATAAACGATGAAATGTTAAATTACTGGGCTGAAAAAATAGTTCTAGAGTGTTTGAAAGTTAATAAGCCGCTCAATAAGGTCAGGATTTGCATAAAAGGAATTACGTTCAGGAAGGGTGTGAAGGAGCTCTACCACAGCAGAAATCTGGCTCTTGCAAGACTTCTAATCGAAAAAGGGCTCGACGTCAGAGTTTACGATGAAATGTTTACTCCTGAAGAGGTCGAGGAACTTGGACTTAAATGGGGGGACCCAGAAGAGGCGGACGTTGTATTTGATTGTTTCGAGCTGAAAATTTTCACGAAGAGTGGTTAGGTGGGAAAAATTTTTACGTTTATTGAAGGACATTCAGAGAATACGATTTCCCCTTTATTGTGTTAGCAAGCTTGCCGGAGAATACTACTGCAGAGTTTTCTCTAATTAACCCTTATAACCTTTTGAATAGACTCTTTTCCATGAAGCCAAGCTTAAGCTCATCCCTGTCAGCAGGACAGAAAGTTAGCATCTCTTTTTTCACAGGTTGTAATCTTAACAGTGCTTCAAAGTATATAGCGAAACCACAATACTTTTAAGCATCACTCATTACTTTAATAACAGATTTAGGGTCGAAACCAAGGAATTGTGGAATGTATTTGTTGGGCGCTTAGATATATTGGAGGAATGGTAAATGACAACAAGCTTAGAAAGATGGAAGAATAGTGCCTTTGATAAAGGAAACGTAAATGAGATAGTTACGAAGATAATTGGGGTACTGCGATGAATGGCATTAAAATACCATTATCTAGGCCTTATTTTGATTCTGAAGAATTGAACGAAATTCAGAAAGTTTTAGATTCTGGTTGGGTCTCACAAGGCCCAAAAGTAAAAGAATTTGAAGACAAGATTGCTGATTATCTTGGCGTTAAATATGCAATTGCTGTTACCAATTGCACATCAGCATTACATTTAGCATTGCTTAGCATCGGAGTTAAAAAAGGAGATGAAGTTATAGTTGCCGACTATACATTTCCTGCCACAGGGCATTCGGTATTGTATTGTAGAGCAAAACCCGTTTTCTGTGATGTAGATTTAAAGACTTACAATATAGATCCCGGACTAATTGAAGAAAAAATTACGGATAAAACAAAGGCAATTATCCCTGTACATACCTTTGGACAGCCAGCAGAAATGGATGAAATTCTTAAAATAGCTCGAAGACATGACCTAAAAGTAATAGAAGATGCTGCGTGCGCATTTGGAGCGAAATACAAAAACAAATATGCAGGTACCATAGGTGACATAGGTTGCTTTTCCTTCCATGCAAGAAAAGGTATAACAACAGGAGAAGGTGGTGTAATAGTTACCAATATCAAAGATATCGCAGATAAGGTACGAAGCCTTTCTATGTTTGGTATGACAACTTCTTCTTCGGGCATAGAGAAAAGCGATAAATTTATTATTCCAGAATTCACTGAACTTGGATATAACTACAAGATGAGCGATATTACTGCTGCGATTGGCATTGCGCAATTAAGGAAGATAGACAAAATCATTGAAAGAAGACGTGAACTTGCAAAATACTGGGATGAAAAACTTCAAGAAATAGAACTTATACAACCGCCTTATGTCAGTAAAAACGTGAAGCATATTTACCAAAGCTATGTGGCACTTGTTGATAAGTCTGTTAATAGAAATAAACTAATTTTGATACTCCTAAAAAAAGGTATTCAAACCCACATTGGGACCTATTCTTCACATATTCAACCTGTATATAACTCAAAAGATAAATGTCCAAATTCTCTGGAAATATTTAATAGAGCAATAGCTTTACCCATGTATTACTCGTTAGGGGAGGAGGATATCGATATGGTGGCAAAGCAGCTTAAAGAAGTGCTAGGAGGATTGATAAAATGATAAAAAATAAAAAAATATTTCTAACAGGTGGGGCGGGATTTATAGGTACTGCAATAATTAAGCGACTAATTAATGATAATAAAATTGTTGTATATGATACATTACAGCGAAACGCACTAAAAGACACAGATCTTTTGGATCATCCCAATCTCACTTTAATTCAAGGCGATATTTTAGATGATAAAAAATTGAAAAAAGCTATCCGAGGTAGCAATATCGTCATACACTTAGCAGCAATAGCTGGAGTTGATACTGTAATTAAAAGTCCAATCAAAACGATGAAAGTTAACATGATTGGAACTTACAATGTATTAGAGGCGGCTATGACGTTAAATAATATAGAACGTTTTATTAATTTTTCAACAAGCGAAGTTTATGGCCAATATGCGTATAAATTGCAAGAAAATGATACTGCCAGTATGGGGCCAGTGGGTGAGGCAAGATGGACATATGCAGTTAGTAAATTAGCTGCCGAGCATCTTGCGTACAGTTATTACAAGGAATTTGGTCTCCCTGTAGTTTCAATTAGACCATTCAACGTCTACGGTCCTATGCAAGTGGGTGAAGGTGCTGTACACGTATTTATTACTCGAGCTCTCAGAAATGAAGATATCGAGATACATGGTGATGGGGATCAAATAAGATCGTGGTGCTATATAGAAGATGTCGTTGATGCTGTCATGCTCTGTCTCGAGAAAGAAGAGGCTATAGGGCATGTATTCAACATTGGCAATCCAAGAGGTACAATAACTATACTAAGTTTGGCGGAAAAAATTGTGAATATATGCAAGTCCAAATCTAAAATTGTATTTGTACCAAAAAATTACGTTGATGTTGAATTGAGAATTCCGGATATAGATAAAGCAAAAAAAATATTGGGCTACAAGCCCAAAGTAGATTTAGATGAGGGGTTAAGGTTGACAGTCGAATGGTACAAGAAAAAAATTAAAGTTTAAGAAAAAATTGGGTGAAGATGATGGGATTAACAAACTACATACCAAAGCCAATTAAACGTAAAATAAAAAGCTCATCGTTCCTATACAAGTTATACCAAAGGAGACAGAATTTAGTTAAGTTACCTTACGCTATGAATATTGAGATAACAACTAAATGTAATCTTAAATGTTGGATGTGTGCTCGTCCAAGAATGAAAAATCTCAAAGTTGGAGATATGGATTTTGGCCTTTTTAAGAGAATTGTTGATGATATGGCGAAACTCGTGTATGAGAAAACTAGTTTTACACTTGTAGGTCTTGGGGAACCATTAATGTATGATAAACTGTTTGACGCAATAGAGTACGTGAAAACGAAATGTCCAAAAGCTTCAATTCATATAAATACAAATGCGACACTTTTGGATTTGGAGAAAAGTGAAATACTTTGTAAATTATTACGGGGGGGTGATCGGCTCCTGTTCAGCCTCAATGCTGGTAATCGAAGCACGTACAAGTGGATGATGGGTGCGGATAAATTTGATTTAGTAGTGAGTAACATAAAGAATTTTTTGGCAATTAGGAAGAAAATTGGGAAAGGTCCCAGTGTAGTTATACAAATAATAGAAACAAAGAAAACTGAACCTGAAATTGAAGGTTTTAAAAATTTCTGGCAGCCCCTTATTGATTCAAACGACAATATTTACATTAGGCAACTTATAAACTGGGGCGGGAAAATAGACACAAAAGACGTTCTTGTAAAAGTAAAAGGTAAAAGATACCCGTGTCTTAGTCTGTGGATAGCTGTAGTAGTTGATCTTGAGGGAAACGTGTATCCCTGCTGTGAAGCACTTTCAACAAGGGAAAATAGCGATTTATTGTTAGGCAATATTCAGGAAAAGTCTCTGACGGAAATTTATAGTGAAAGCAAAATTAGGGAAATCAGAAAGAAACATCTGAATAATAAGTGGAATGATATCGCCGAGTGTTCAAATTGTGACAGTTGGAGTTTTTATCCAAATATCTGGTTTAAGGTAGGAAGTAAATGGAGGTAATTCCGTAATTTTAAAAAAATGTTGAGGTGAGAAAATGGAAAAACAAGTCTGGGAAGAAATTGATAATCAGTTACTCAAAGAGCTAAGGCAGTTATATAAGACCTTGGTAGAGCGAATGAAACAAAAATGGAAACGAGATTTACCCTTAGAGGAGCTTCTTTTTGATAGGTGGGAGAGGGCGAAGCAATTAGGATTTGGGGAGGGAACCAGTATTTACCACAATAGCTATGTATATGGAGATGTAAAGGTCGGGAAGTACACTTGGATCGGACCCTTCACGATACTCGATGGAACAGGGGGGCTGGAAATAGGCGATTATTGCAACATTTCTGCAGGAGTTCAGATATATACTCATGATACTGTAAAGTGGGCACTGAGTGGTGGAAAAGCTGAATACGAAAGGATGCCGGTGAAGATCGGAAATTGCTGTTATATCGGTCCACTAAGTGTAATTACAAAAGGCGTAGAAATTGGTGACAATTCTCTTATTGGTGCTTTTAGTTTGGTAAATAAGAATATTCCCAGAAATTCAATTGCACTTGGAATTCCAGCAAAAGTCGTTGGCAAAGTAGAAATCAGTGAAGAGGGAGATGTTAAGTTAATATATTTTAAAAAAGTAATACGATAAGAGATACACTAAAGAAGAAAAGAAAACAAAAATATTAGAAAGAAAAATAAATAAATAAGAAACATTATAGCAAATATCCAGAGTAAGTATTCTGGAACGACCGAGTATTAATTGAATAGGCAAAAATTTAATTTAATGTGAGTTAGAAATTAACGAGAGTTAAGAAAGATAGGTAAGGTGAATGATCTATGAAAGTGTTACATGCACCGGTTAATATTGCGGGTCAAGCAAGTACAATAGCAGAAGCTCAGAGAACTTTAGGTATAGAAAGCGATGTGTTAGTTTTTAATCAAAACAATTTTAACTACAAATGTGACATAAATCTTAACTTAAATAAGAAAACGACAATTATGAAGATATTTTCGATAATAATGAATTTTATAAAATGTGCTATTAAATATGATGTTTTTCATTTTCACTTTGGCAATAGTTTGCTACCATATAATATAGATCTACCAATTCTGAAGTTATTTAGAAAGAAGATTATCATGCACTACTGGGGGGATGACGTTAGGCAACTCGATATTGCTGTAAACTACACTCACCTCAATATGGACGAGCTAAAAAAAATTTATCCTAATGCTGCTGATGATAAAAAAAGGAAGAAAATAAGTAAAATTAACAAATACGTAAACGCGTCAATAGTGGGGGACTATTACTTGCTACCTTACTCTCCAAATAGTATCGTTATTAAACAAGCGGTTGATTTAACGAAGATAAAATTTGTAGGTTGTAGAGCCCAAAATAATAATACAATAAAAATTGTTCATGCACCGTCAAACAGGGAAATTAAGGGAACAAAATATATATTTCCAGTTATACAAAGATTAAGAGATGAAGGATACAACATTGATTTAATTCTTATTGAAAATAAGACAAACGAAGAAGTATTAGAGGTTTGTAAAGAAGCTGATATTATCATTGATCAATTATTGTTGGAATCACATGGTGTTTTCGCAATCGAATGTATGGCACTGGGAAAGCCTGTGTTATGTAGGATTGACGAAAAAATTATGAAATACTATCCAGATTTACCAATCCTGAATACTAATCCAGATAATCTTTATGAAAATTTAAAACTACTTATCGAAAATCCAGAGTTACGCAGAGAATTAGGAGAGAAAGGAAGAAAGTACGTTGAGAACGTGCACGATTCCAAAAAGATTGCGAAACAATTACTTGAGTTATATAAGAGTTTATAAAGGAGTTGTGCGATATTCACAATAAAATTTAACCCTTTTCATGAGTGGGGACTCTACAAGGGTATGCGCAAAATGTATTAGAACTTAAATATATTGAATTTTCATCTAATCAAATCCCTTTAATAAATCAATATCAGAAACAGCAAACCAGAATAGATACGATCTTCTACTCTTTTCAGTAAAAATTTTAAAGCCCCGAAACTTGAGTTCAGATAGATGTGTGGAATAGCAGGTATTGCTGGTAATGACATAAAAAAAGAATTCATAAAAATGATGGCAGATTCTCTTAAACACAGGGGGCCTGATGATGAGGGGTATCTTTTGGTAAATCTTTCTGAAAAAAAGATCGAAGAACGTGGAGGAGAGGATACCAAAGTCTCACTCCGGCACATAAACGAACCTTTAGATTTTTGTATAGATTTAGCTTTGGGACACAGACGTTTATCCATAATTGACTTGTCCCCAGCCGGTCATCAACCCATGTGCTATGGTAGTGATGATAAATATGCATGGATCGTTTACAATGGTGAAGTATACAACTATCTTGAAATAAAAGATATCCTCGCAAGTAAAGGATACGAATTCAAAACGTCCACAGATGTGGAGGTAGTTCTGGCATCCTATCTCGAGTGGGGTTTTGATTGTGTAAAGAAGTTTAATGGAATGTGGGCTTTTGTGATTTACGATCCGGAAAAAGAGATACTTTTCGGTTCAAGAGACAGAACTGGCGTTAAACCTTTATATTACTGGGCAGATCAGGAATTATTCATCTTTGCTTCCGAGATCAAAGCAATTTTGGCTCTCCCCTTTATAGAAAGAAGAGTAAACGAAAAAATACTTTACGATTACCTTGTTTATGGGGTTTTGGAGCATAGCGATGAGACATTTTTTGAAGGGATCTACAAATTACCACCTTCTAACAATTTTGTATATAATCTTAAAAATAATAAATTAAGTATAGCTAAATATTATGATCTGAAGTTTAATCCAGATATCGGAAATTTTTCAGATAACGATCTAGAAAATTTCTCCAAGAAGCTCAAAGAGTTAATTTTTGAGGCTGTTAGGATCAGATTGCGTTCAGATGTCTCCATAGGAACTTGTTTGAGTGGAGGATTAGATTCATCCACAATCGCGATGGTAATAAATGAGATACTAAAAGCTAACAAAATACCTCAGCTTGGAGAAAGGCAGAAAGTGTTCACAGCCTGTTATGAGGGGGAAAGAATCGATGAAAGTTTATTTGCAGAGCAAGTCGTTAAAAAAACAAATGCTGATTGGCATAGAACTTTCCCAAAAGCAAAAGAATTATTATCAGATTTAGAAGATCTAATTTACTATCAAGAAGAACCATTTGGCTCCACTAGCATTTACGCCCAATACAGAGTCATGAAACTCGCGAAAAATGCAGGAGTTAAGGTTTTATTGGACGGTCAGGGAGGGGATGAAATTTTCGCAGGGTACCCTCCAATTTTTGCATCCTTTTTCTTAGATCTCATTAAAAATATTAAATTTCATAGCTTTATTAAGGAGATCGTAAATCTAAAAAATTCTCCAGTAGGTTTTAGAGAATTGCTACTTCAAATTGCCAAATTGCTACTTGCAAAGTTTTTACCGGCTAAATTAAAAATAAAAATATTACATAAAATAACTCCTGAGATATCATATCTAAACCCAGACTTTCTTAAAAAGTTCTTAAAAAGGGACCCTGCAAGAGATGTCGTTTCTCTCTCCCTGAACGAAATGTGCTACATCTGGTTTATGAAAGGCAACTTACAACAATTGCTAAAATATGAAGATCGCAATTCCATGGCACACAGCATTGAAGCGAGAGTTCCCTTTTCAGATGACCTCAATCTCATGGAATTCGTATTCTCAATACCGGGTGTTTACAAAATACATAATGGATGGAGTAAGTATATACTTAGAAGGGCAATGGAAGACTTGCTTCCAGAGTTGATACTAAAAAGAACTGACAAAATAGGCTTTGCAACACCCGAAAAGAAATGGCTGAGTGAGATGGCAGAAGACCTGAAGAATCTATTAGATTACGAGAATCCGTATATCAAAACACATGAAATTATCAGAGATCTTGACAGATTAATAAAGAGGCAACCGGATTCCAGTATAAACATTCTATGGAGAATTATTAATACTATTCTCTGGATGAAGGTTTTTAAGATTAAATTTAATAATTGATTAATTATTTTTAATACTTAAAATTTCTTTATAAACTCTCAATAACTTCTCTTCAATCTTTTCCCAGTTCATTTCTCTCTCTATGAACATTCTCCCATTTAATCCCATTTTTCTCGCTATTTCAGGATTATTTAGCAGATAAAGAATTGCCTCTGCTATCTCTTTAATATCTGTTGGATTCACGAGAATTCCGCATCTTGCTTTTCTCACAACCCTTCTAATTTCGGGAAAATCACTTGCAATGACCGGTATTCCGCATAACATATAATCGAACAACTTGTTTGGAAGTCCGATATAACTGTTATAATATTCATTTTTTAAAATTATAATTCCTGCCTTAGCCTTGGATATTTCCCTGTACATATCTTCCAGAGGTAAAAAGCCCGTAAAGATAACGTTGTCTGTCAAATTTTTTTCAATTATAATATTTTTTATATCTATTTTAATGTTACCTACTATCTTTAATTTTATTCCTGGATAGCTTTTTTTAACTTCCAACATAGCTGACAGTATTTCCTCTAAACCATGAAAACTTTGTAAATCTCCCCCCATTAAAACCAAATCACTATCTTTTAAGCTTTCGGGATTTGCTGAAAAGCTTAATAGCGGTGCATTTTCGATTAGTGTATAACCCTTTGACCTGAATCTCTCCCCAACACTTTCGCTAACAACTATAACTCCATCAGCAAACTTAACCATCGTTCGCTCTATTAAATCAACTAAAAATTCAAAAGGTCTTCTAAGGATTTTCGTTTTAATTTTGAACCATCCATAAGCTATCTCGCTTGGCCAGTGTTCGTGAACATCGTAGATTATTTTACAATTTTTTTTAATAATTTTTATTATAATTGCTACTAAAAGTGAGTCAGGTTCATGACAATGATAAACACAAGCGTTCTCTCTCATTCCGTTTCTAAATAATCTAAAAAGATTTAAAAAATGCAGTGTTTTTCTTGCCCTTCTAAAAGTTACCATTCTGACATTATTTTTAACCTCTCTCCACTCTTTTTCATCCGGTGCAATTATTGTTATATCAAAATATTTAGAGAGAGTCTTTGCCTCTTTGTGAAAAATTCTTATATCTCTCGGAGTGTGAGTAGTTGTGAGCATACAAATTTTCATAATTTCTCAGACCCCTCTATGATCGACACGATCCTCTCACTCGCTTTTCCATCTCCAAATTTGTAAGCGTAATTCTCAATCTTTGGTTCAAATTCCTTTATAGCCTTTAATATCCTATTTTTATCTGCCCCTACCAACACGTTCCAGCCATCTTCCACAGTTTCGACCCATTCCGTTCTATCCCTTAACGTGATACACGGCCCCT
>Ga0072500_144449_pt1 | contig 18184 bp, 15 predicted proteins | sample GBScelen77Swater_FD_63803 | JGI IMG/M metagenome (GOLD analysis project Ga0072500, IMG submission 63803) | Hot spring microbial communities from Great Boiling Spring, Nevada - cellulolytic enrichment S 77C v2 (version 2) | ecosystem: Environmental > Aquatic > Thermal springs > Hot (42-90C) ...
CAAGATTTGATAAAAAGCCGTTGCTTCCAAGAAGCGTAGTTACCACCTGCTGGGGCAGAAGTTTTGTCAGAACACCTGCGAAGAACACACCGATGAAGAGATATGGCAGTATCTTCTTTGCGAAGTCCCAGGTTTCGTACAGCCAGTTTTTAACGGTGTCTCTTTTGAAACCAAACAAAGCCATGAAAAGTGCGGAGATTCCGAGCAATGTCATCAGGGAATATTTGAAAGTCTGGTTGATAGCAAGAGAACTCGTTACCAGAAATCCAAGCTGTATCAGGAAGAATATTATTCCTCTTACGCCGTATTGATCGTCATCGGAAGTGAACGCGAGTCCACCTTCTCCCCTTTCCTGATAGATCATTTCCATGATCAAGCCTATCAGGACAGCTGCTGTTATCGTTGCGATGAGACGGGCAAGTCCCAAATCCCATCCAAGAACTCGAGCTGTCAGAAATATCGCAGCGATGTTTATGGCAGGTCCGGCAAACAAGAAAGTGATAGCAGGACCTATACCCGCACCTTTTTTGTAGATCCCTCCAAAGAGCGGAAGAATGGTGCAGGAACAGACAGCCAGAATACCACCAGAAATCGCAGCGACAGGATAAGAAATGATCCTTTTTGCGTTTGGGCCAAGGAGTTTCAAAACGGCGTCCTTTTTGAGCATTACCGATATTGTTCCGGCGATGAAGAATGCGGGAACAAGACACAGAAGAACGTGTTCACGTGCGTATTCGTGAAGCAGGTAGAATCCGTTCAGAATACTCTGATCGACAATCGGATGCCCGAACGGAACGAAATAGAAAGCCACAAAGATCAGTGTGATCAGGATGAAGGTCGCCAAGTTTCTCACTCCTTATTTGATAGATTTGGTAAAGAGCAGGAGTTAACTGCCTTAACACCATATTCTTTTCCCGCACGTTCGAGAATAGTGATCAGAAAGGGATATTTTTCGAGGAATCTTTTATCGATCGAATAGTAAACGAAGGAATCTTCTCTGCGAGATTTGACAATGCCGTGGTTTTTGAGAACGTGGAGATGCTGTGAGATGTTCGGCTGTGTCGTTCCTGTACTTGCCAGTATCTGACAGACGCACATCTCTTTTTCAAGAAGAAGAGTTAAAATCTTCAGTCTAGTTTCGTTTGAAAGGATATGAAACAACTCGTGAAGCTTCATATAATCACCTTCTTATATAATTGATCACTTATATACTATCAGAAAACATAAACTTCGTCGTTTAGATCGAGCAACGAAAAGAAGACCTGTGAGTTACAAAACGAATAATTGAAAAAAGCGCAGGAGAACCTGCGCTTTTTCAGTCTTTCCAGTCGAGGAGCCTTTTTTCTCCTTCGAGTTCTTTTATCCTCGTGATGTCCTGTACCACTTCCAATGTTCCTAAATAGTTTCCTTCTTTGTCCAGGACTGGGAAGTACCGTATGTGGATCTTTCTGTCACCCATGTTGATCCAGAATTCCGCAGGTTCTTTTCTTCCCTCTTTGAAAGCTTTGAGGATTTTGTTCACGATATGAACGCTCCTTGGGGGATGACAGAACTGGACCGGTCTTCCAAGAACGGTGGGAGCTCTGTGGAAGATCCTGTGACCTCCAGAGAAGAAACGAACTCTGCCGTGTTTATCCACAAAGGTAATATCGAACGGCAGCGTTTTGAAAATAGCGTTCAGTTCTTCTAAAGATAGATAACCACTTTCTATTTTTATGTCGTTGTCTCGAACCAGCGAATATTCTGTATCTGGTGTGAGCATTCCGGCAACCCTTTTGATCTCATCGGGAAGCTTCTCATAAGTTTCAGGTGAAACGACGGGATCTATCTCGTGAGGAAGGAGAGGTTTCTCAGAAGTTTCCCACTCTTCTGTCACTTCAATCTTGTAGTACCCTATGTCTTTTTCCAGCATCTTTATCGCTTTCCATTCTCCATCGGTGAGTAGCACCTTCAGCGTCGGATAGAGTATGTTGTTTTCTCTGAAGACCATATCTGAGAGCATTCTTGAAAGTTCCAGTGCTTCTTCTTTCAGTCGTTCATCGGATTCTTCTTTCTTCAAAAGATTGAGAAGGAGCCTTATCTTCAATCTGATCTCATCGTGTTTGGACCAGAGGACTGTTGGAACGGCTGTGATGCCTCTTCTCTCAATGTATGGAAATATCAGCATCTCTTCCCTCGTGTAATGGGTGAGACCTATCCTGTGAAGCTCCGAGACGTGCTGAACGAGTTTTTCATAAAACTGTTTCCTGCGGGGATCGTCTTTTGGAAGAGAGAACGTGCTGGAGGCGAGTAAACTCAAAGCTTCCGCATTTTTGAGTATCTGTTTGTTCTCTTCGTAGAGAGTTCTCAACGGGTGCCCATTCGGGAGCTTCTCTATTTCTCTTCCGGCTTCTGATACGGCTCCTCTGAAGAACTCAACATGAAGATCGCACATCTTGATGATGTCTCTTACGTCTATCTCTCCGCTTTTCAGCAGTTCCTGCTCGATGACGGGTATCTCGAACGGAGGAATCTGTGAGAGTAACTCTCCGAATTGTTTTTTCAAAGATTCCACGTCTTCACCTTCGTGGAGTTTTTTCAACACTTCTTTAAAAAGCTCCACTTTTTCTCTTTCCATAGGGATCTCCCTCCTTTAATTATTCCTACCTAATTATCGATTCCAAGCATATTGTAGCACAGAAGCACCATCATCTGCAATCAATAAAGGATCCTCGTGTAAGGTTCTTCCTTCAGCTTCTTTGCATCCTGTGAAGGAGAGACACCGAAGAATCTTTTGTACTCTCTGCTGAACTGAGAGAGGCTCTCGTATCCCACCTGGTAGGCTGTGGTTGTGACGTCGCTTCCTGCCATGAGAAGTTTCCTTGCCTCGCACAGCCGAAGTTTCTTCTGATACTGAAGAGGAGTCATGCCAGTGAGAATCTTGAAGTTCTGATAAAAAGTCGATACGCTCATTCCCACCATCTCGGCAAGCCTTTTCATATTCACAGATTCGCTGAAGTGTTCTTTCAGATAATTCAGTGCTGTTATCACATCGTTCTTTCCAGACAACGCGATCTGAATGAGTCTCGGGCCCTGTTCGCTCACAAGGAGCCTATAGATGATCTCTTTTTTTATCACGGGAAGGAGTGCGGAAATGTGTTCCGGTTCATCGAGGAGCTCCAGCATCCTTCTGAATGCGTCCAGGAGCTGATGAGTGACTTTTCCCAGTGATGTACCGCGGGATGACGTGATTGGTCTTGTATTGAGCTTTTGTTCAACAACGATTTCCATAAGGATCTCCATGTCTATCTCCCAAGTCATTCCGATATAAGGTTTTTCCTTAGAAGCTTCTATCACCTGAGCAACGACGGGAACATCGAAGGAGTTGAGAAGAAAATTCTCCACGTCGTAAACGTAGTACTCTTCTCCAATGAGAACGCGCTTTGCACCCTGAACAGCGATGCATATCGATGGCGGAAGGATGTAAGTGGAAGGTTCTGTAGGAGACTCCCTCCTGCCCACAGTCAGACCCGGAAGTGGCTTCACCACGGGTTGCTTTTCTGTGAGATGTAAAATCCTTTCAATCAGCTTTCTCCGAACGTAATCGAATTCATCCATGATTTCTTTCATCTCCTTTCTGCTAAAATTTTACTCTTTGATGGAAAATCAGGCAAATATTCGAGAATATCTTTCTAACGTTTGCGGAGTAGATAGCGGTATGTTTTAGAGCGAAAGGAGGGGGAAGTATGGGTATTCCGAAGAGAAAACTCGGAGAGAGAGGACCAGAGGTTTCTGCCATAGGGCTCGGCTGTATGAGAATGAGCTTCGGCCAGAAAAAACTTCCAGACAGAAAAGAGATGATCAAACTCATCAGAACGGCCGTGGAGCTCGGCATCAACTTCTTCGATACCGCAGAAGTTTACGGCCCTTACACAAACGAGGAACTCGTAGGCGAAGCACTCGAGCCGTTCAAAGGTGAAGTCGTGATAGCAACGAAGTTTGGTTTTGAGCTGTACGAAGATGGAAGGTCAGGCTGGAAAGGACTGAACAGCAAGCCGGAACACATCAAAAAAGCAGTGGAAGGTTCTCTGAGAAGGCTCAGAGTGGAAGCCATAGATATTCTTTACCAGCACAGGGTGGATCCAAACGTTCCAATAGAAGAAGTAGCTGGGGCTGTAAAGGAACTCATAGAAGAGGGTAAGGTGAAACACTTTGGACTTTGCGAAGCTTCTGCCGAAACGATAAGAAGAGCTCATAAAGTCTGTCCTGTTGATGTGGTGCAGTACGAGTACTCCATGTGGTGGAGAAAACCTGAAGAGGAAATACTTCCCACCTGTGAAGAACTGGGAATAGGCTTTGTGGCGTACAGTCCCCTGGGAAAAGGTTTTCTTACAGGAGCGATAGGTGGAAACTCCAAGTTCGATGAGGAAGATATTCGAAGCAGAATTCCTCGCTTCCAGAAAGAGAATTTGAAGGAAAATCTTGCACTCGTAGAACTCCTCAAAAAGATCGCTGAGCGAAAGGGTGCGACACCATCACAGATAGCTCTCGCATGGCTTCTTGTACAGAAACCCTGGATAGTTCCCATACCAGGTACAACGAAACTGAGTCATCTTCTGGAAAACATCGGAGGGGCTTTTGTTGAACTCACACCGGAAGAGCTCCAGGAAATAAACGATGCTCTCTCAAGAATAGAAATAAAAGGTGGCAGGTATCCTGAGGATATGGAAAAGATGACGTATCTGTGAGGTGGAGTTTGATGGAAAGAACGGGAATTCTTCTTGGAATATGTCTTGGCCTCACCAGTTTTTCAATACTTCAGGGATCGGTGTTCGGAGCGGTTCTTCCCTCCATTGTGGAAGAATTCGGCGTGGATTGGAGTATCATAGGAGTTGCTATGAGTGTCTGGACGGTCATTTCTGCTCTCTCACCCATGTTCTTTGGAAGATTTGTTCATAGATTACATCCAATGAACTCCATGGCTCTGGTCATGATGATGCTCTCTATTCCAACAATTCTTGTTGCTTTCGTGAAAGACTTTTTCTCTTTAAACGTTGTGAAGATAGTGGGGAGCCTGGCTGCTCCCTTCTCTTATCCTCTTGCTGCAAAAGTGGTGGAGATGTATGTGGACTCCAGAAAAAGGGGAATCGCAACTGCCATATACAACACAGGTTCTATGATCGGACTTGCACTCGGATACGCTGTTGTTGCGTTAGCAGGTGGTTATTGGAAAAGATCCATGATCACTGGAGGATTTCTCGGTGTTATTTACGTTCCTGTTGCATACATTCTGTGGAAAAGCTTGCTGGAGTCAAAGGTACAGAGAAAGCTGGAGTGGAACGATTCTCAAAAGAGATCACATGTTTCTTTCAAACGAGTGTTCTCCATCGTACTGTGGCTTTCCTTCGGCCATTTTTCTGCTGTTTACACCTGGAATCTCATGTTCAATTGGCTCTCTACTTTCCTTGTTCGTGAGATCCAGCTGGGTTATAGTTTCATAGCCCTTGTGCTTGGAATCATGGCTGTTGTATCGAGCGTAATGGAGGTTTTCGTTGGATTGTGGTCTGACCGGGTGAGAGGAATGCGTGGAAGGTTAATTCCCCTGTATACCGGTTTATTTCCGTCGGCTTTTCTTTTGATACTTTCCACTCTTTCAACCAATTCTCTTCTGACATCCATTCTGATGGGGTTCTCCATCCTCTTCTGGAGACTTTCAACCCCTTCTTTCTGGGCAATATTTGGAGATCTCATTCCGCAGGAACACTTCGAAAAAGCGAGTAGTATCTACGTGGGAGCTGTCCTTCTTTCTGGTATTGCTTCTTCTATTATGAACGGTTACATAGTCTCGTTGACAGGTTCGATGAAGTACGCCATACTCCTTTCGGCTTTCATACTGATTCTTTCTCCGATTTTCTTCACGGTAGCGGGAAAAGTTGGTACGAGAATTTAAGGAGCATGAATCCATCTATAGGAGGTGTTAACATGCAGGTTCCAAAAGTTACTTTGAACAACGGTGTAGAAATGCCTATTCTGGGATACGGAGTTTTCCAGATACCACCAGAAAAGACGGAAGAATGTGTCTATGAGGCTATAAAGGTGGGATACAGACTCATCGACACAGCAGCATCGTACATGAACGAAGAGGGAGTGGGAAGAGCGATAAAACGCGCGATTGACGAAGGAATTGTCAGAAGAGAGGAGCTCTTCGTCACGACCAAACTGTGGGTGTCGGATGTCGGTTACGAATCCACAAAGAAGGCTTTTGAAAAGTCTTTGAAGAAACTGCAACTCGAATACATAGATCTCTATCTAATTCATCAACCTTTTGGAGATGTACACTGTGCCTGGAAAGCTATGGAAGAAATGTACAAAGATGGATTGGTAAGAGCCATAGGTGTGAGCAACTTCTACCCTGATCGGTTGATGGATCTAATGGTTCATCACGAAGTTGTTCCCGCGGTGAACCAGATCGAGATACATCCGTTTTATCAGAGACAAGAAGAGATCGAATTCATGAGAAATTACAACATCCAGCCTGAAGCCTGGGGTCCTTTTGCTGAGGGAAGAAAAAACATCTTCCAGAACGAAGTGCTCAGATCGATCGCGGAAAAGTACGGCAAAACGGTTGCACAGGTCATTCTGAGATGGCTCACTCAGAAAGGAATCGTTGCCATTCCCAAAACTGTGAGAAGAGAGAGGATGATAGAAAACATCAGCATCTTCGATTTTGAACTCACACAGGAAGACATGGAAAAGATTGCAACGCTCGATGAAGGGCAGAGCGCGTTCTTCTCCCACAGGGATCCCGAGGTTGTCAAGTGGATTTGTTCACTGAAAAGATGAAAAATCATCGCGTGGACTATTATTGAAAGGAGGTACAACCATGGTGGATGATATCTTTGAAAGGGGTTCTAAAGGTTCGAGCGACTTCTTCACTGGGAACGTCTGGGTGAAGATGTTGGTTACTGACGAAAACGGAGTATTCGACACACAGGTATACAACGTGGTGTTCGAGCCAGGAGCGAGAACACACTGGCACAGCCATCCGGGAGGGCAGATCCTGATCGTGACTCGCGGAAAAGGCTTTTACCAGGAAAGAGGAAAACCGTGAGAATGAAGAGACCTTGATTTTTTGGAAAAAGTGATTAGATACGATAAACCAAAACCATGGATGAAGGAAAACTACAGAATCGCTGAAGAATACGCAGGAATGGTCAAAGATATTTTGGATGAGATTGGAAATGCCAGAACATCCAATTTGTGTTGTAATGAGAAAGACTCTGGAGGCTTTTAAAACCAGCGATGAAGTTAGTGCTCCAACAATCACTTCTTTGCTTGAAGGTGAAGAACTCGCACCAGGAAGAAAGTTTCATGGGAATTCTGAAAGATACAAAATAGTTATGGAACTTGGAATTTTAGAGCTGGAAGGTTTCATAGAGTGGACGGGAAGAAAAACACCCGTGAGCTACAGGTTGAAGAAGCCCATTGAAGAAATAGAGAAATGGATGGTTGAGAAGTTCGGATAGTTCTTCCAGTTTTGCTAGGAGGATAAAAGATGATCAAAAAACTCTTCTTCACCTTGATTCTCACGATCGTTGCAGAACTCTTCTCCGGTGTTCTCCACTTCGAGCACGCGGATGTTGTTTATCCCGAAGGATACTTTGAAAACGCCGTTCTTGTCGGAAACATCTTCGAGGCGATCAGGCCGAAGGTGATAGAGCTCGTTGGAAACGACCCGGGACGGATAACTATCGTTCTCAAAGACAGGGGCACCATCTCGAATGGCTACACGATGCCTTTCTTTCATAAAACGATAGTGATCTACCTGTGGCCTCCTGAAAGCTGGCTTTCCTTTCGTCTTCCTCTCGAGGACTGGTACGCTTACGTTCTCATTCACGAATTCTCCCACATGTGCCACCTCACCTATCAGGACGAAATAGGAAAGACGATAACAAAACTCACGGGAATTCCTCTTTATCCCCAACTCTTCAGCGACCTGGTGGAGGGTGTTACCGTTTTCAACGAGAGCTCTTTCTCGAGCTCATCCGGAAGACTGAACAGTCCTTTCTACTCAAACGGCCTCTTCTACTACTCACTTTCCAATTTTCCATCTCCTGGTTACATAAAAGTAGCACCCGATGACGACTACAGAGACGGGCTTCTGTACTACAACTTCACAGCCGGGTTTTACAGCTACCTTGTGGAAACGTACGGTCTTGAGAAAGTGAAGGAGTTTTTCAGGGAAACTTCCAGAACGTTCAGTACTTTTGCCTTTGAGGGTTTCAAGGATCCATACGAGAAGGTCTTTGGAAAAACGCGCGAAGAGATCTACACAGACTGGATCTATTCTCTCACAAAGCACGAATACTCTCAGGGAGATCTTGTATACAGCGCAAAAAACACCTGGCTTCACAAAATCGATCTGTACATGGACCATCTGGTTGTCCTTTCGGAAGAGTACGGCCCCTCCACTTCGTACACGGGGATGAAAAAACAGGTTTTGAAGATCCTTGACCTGGATGGGAAAGAGGTTCAGGAGGTTCCCGTGAGAAACGTTTTGGACGTGAAGATCGATGGAGAGAAGATTTATGTACTCTCTAAAGAAGAATTTTCTGGCCGATACGAGAACGTCCTGTGGGATGTGAAGGGCGGAAGACAGATTTCAAAGGGGAACATAAGCGCTTTCGATGTGGAAAACGGAAAGGTTTACCTTGCCCTCTACGATACGAAGACTGGAAAAACAACGATAGAAGGACCGGAGTTTCACGTCACGCTCGACGAGTTCATAAGGTACATGGACGTATCAGGTCGTTTTGTTGCTCTTCTCACAGAGAAGAACGACATTATCGTTCTGAAAACAAACGGAGAAGTCGTTCTTGAACTGAACAACGGAACAATGAAAGGGCCGTACGTGAAGTTCTGGAAGGATGGAATAATATTCGTTCAGGTGGAAGGAGATCACACCGTTTCCTGCTACTACGATCTTGGGAAGAAAGAACTGTACAGACTTTCATCGAAGAGCCTTGTGGAAGATTTTGTGATACATGGAAATGAAATCTACTACATAAGTTACATCCCATACGGCCAGACAGGGGGAACAGGTGTTTACAGAAAAGGTCTGAGTATGGAACCTGTGGTGGTCGAAGTGAAAAAGAGTGAACCTTTTGTGATAGAAGACAGAGAGTTTTCCACTGGAGACGAGTTCGGCTTCAGACTGAGGAAGTTTTTCCAGCCTGCGATGTGGTTTCCAGTGTATTTTGACGGTACTTTTTCGCTCTTTTTCACCTTCTCCAGTGTGGAAAACAACGCCTTCCTGTTTTTGATGCCGTCTGTTGATTTGAAAGGAAATTTCAATCAATACACCGACTTTGTGGTTTCCAGAGACAATTTCACAGCGTACGGTGACTACTCCTCTTCTGGAGATTACAGCTTTGGTTTGACGGGAGTTTTAGGTGATTTTCCTGTTTCCGCAAACACACGACTCGACGTTACCTTTGAAATGAACTTCAGTTCGACCCAAACATCCCTGAACAGTGAAGCAGGAGCCGCTAACAACATAGGAGTGGGTGTCGATCTCAGAACGTATCTGCTGGGTATGCCTTCCTCTTTGAAGGTGTCTCTGAATCTTCTCAATGATGATCTCTCACACCTTTTCGATCTGAACAGTTTGTTCTGTTTCACCGGCCTGACTTCAGCGCTTGGAAAAGACGGAAGTTTCTCCGCGAGTCTCAAGTTTCAGCTTTTAAACCCGGAGGATTTCTCCTACGACGTGTCTTTTGCCCAGACGCTTTTCAAAAACAGTGCAGAACTTTTCGATGGTTTTATTCTTCTCAGAAACACGGGAAACACACTGGGAGTTGCTCGACTGAGATTTTCCAATGGAAAAGAATGGCACGTTATCTATGATCACCTTTTTCAGGAGGTGTACATGGAAGGGCTCAAGTTCTATATCACAGTTGGCGGATTTTTGAACATGAACGATATTTCCTCCGGTGGTTTCTACGTGGGAATAGGTACCAGTCCGAATGGATTGCCTTCTATTCCTGTTTTCATCAGCATTAGGTGATAAAATAATTATAGAGAGAACTCAACAAACTTCGTATGAAAGGAGGTGGCAGTGATGATTGTAACAAAAAGACATGCAATCGTGCTGAAAAAGCTCTACGAGAAGGGAGAAGAGTTCAGCGTAAAGGGATGGGAGGACTTCGACAGAGAAACGCTGTGGCACCTTGAACTCGCTGGGCTGGTCAAACCCGTCGGTGTTGAGATGTACGATCTGACCTTTTCTGGTAGCATTCTTGGAGAACTCCTCATCGACATGATAAAAGAAGGTGTCTTGAAGAATCCTGAGGAATGGGACGACTCGTTCAGGTGGATCGGCTCGGAAGTCATTTCCATGATCAGATACTCCAAGCTAGCTCAGTCAAGGGTAAGAGGAGAAGTCACTAAAGCGCTTGAAGAGAGAGGGTTCGCGAAGGAAGGAAATCTCACACCTTACGCTTACACTCTCGATGAGATTTACCATGCGTCACATCCCAGACTGGTCGTGAACTCGAAAGTTGCGGAGTACCTGAGAAAGATGGTGGAGGGTCCGGGGGAGTCCAGCACGCTTCCTGTGGGAGGAGATGAACTTCTCCAGCTTGAAGCGATGAGGATGATAGCCTTCTCTGTTCCAAGGTCTGATGTTTACGCCCTCACAGGACTAGGACAGCAGATCAGAGCGGCACTCAGAAAGGGTCTTGTTGTGACGGATGAACTGATTCTCGACGAACTCATTCTGGACACCGTCGCGAAGGCTTACGAAGGGAATCAGTTGAGTGATTTTGAAAGAAACGCACTTCTCGAAAGAGGCCTCATCGACTGGACGGGAGAGCTTCACCCATTGGCGGAGCATCTCTACCTTGCGTGGAAGATATACAAAAAGGGTCCTTACCTCATGACCCCCGCTTTCCAGATCTCGGAGGACGAAGCGAGGCTCCTGGAAGTGATCGTCAAGCTCTGGAAGAGGCATGAAAAGGAAGATGATGTCTTCCCAGAACCAAAGCAGATAGAGAAGGCAGTGGACTGGGAGTGGAAGAGAAAGGATCTCACCGTGAAGCTTGCACTCTACAACCTTGAAGGTTTTGGCCTTTTGAAATCGAGGGAACACAGACACGGAGCAAGGAGGACGCTCGTTTACGAGTTGACCAGCTATGGTGAAGAAGTGCTTGAAGATCAGAGAAAGAACCTCAGGAGTGTCACGGCTGTCGGTGTGAAATCAATCACTATGACGAAGAAAGAATTCGCAGCTCCAAACGTGGAATGGTATGAACAGGCAAGAAAAGAAGGTCTTGTCAGCGATGCTGCTCCCACTTCTTCTGGTCGCCTCTACGCGAGGCTTTCTGTCGAAGCCGAGAGAAGACCGCTCATAACGAACACAGAAATGAAGGTTCTCAGAAAGGTTCCGTACAAAGCGGGTGTTTTCATCGAAGATATGAATCTTTCAGAGGAGGAAAGAATTGCGCTCGACAGTCTCGAAGCGAAGAATCTGGTGGAGATTTTGCCCACAGACGTTGTCACGCTCACAGAAGCGGGTCAGCTCATGAAGAGAGCTCTCTCTGCTGTTTCTGATGATGTGGAAGCACCGGTGACACCCCTTGTGATCAGACTTCTTCAGGCTATAAGAACGCACGGCGGACTTCAGATGAAGGAGAAAAGGATCAGGATAAACCCGGAGAGCTGGAAAGTCGTAGAAAAAGAACTCGGTGTTGATCCGGAGACCTTCGATGATACAGTCAACCTCGCCAGAATATCTAAATTCATCACAGAAAACGCGTTGACAGAAGCGGGAGTGGCACTACTTCAGGCTGTGGATGAACTGGCAAGAAAAGAGTATCCGTGGGTTGAAGTTCGATGAATACAAAGCCCCACCGGGAAGGTGGGGCTTTTTTCAGGGATAGATACCTCTCTTTTTCGTGGCGTACGCAACTCGATCGATCGCAAGAATGTAGGCAGCTGTTCTCATATCGACATTGTATTTCTCCTTTACTTTCATAACGTCGTTGAATGCTCCTTTCATCATCTTTTCAAGGGCGTTTCTCACCTGATCCAAATCCCAGAAGAAGCTTTGAAGGTCCTGAACCCATTCGAAGTAAGAAACCGTAACTCCACCGGCGTTGGCGAGTATGTCTGGTACCACAAGGATTCCTCTTCTGCTCAGGATTTCGTCGGCTTCAGGTGTTGTGGGACCGTTTGCTCCTTCCACCACGGCTTTTGCCTTTATTCTTTCCGCATTTCCAGCGTGGATGGCACCTTCCAAAGCTGCAGGGACGAGAACGTCAACATCCAGTTCCAGAAGTTCTTCGTTGGTTATTCTCTCACCCTTCGGATATGTGACGACCGTTCCGTGTTCTTTTTTGTATCTGATCAGCTCCTCCACGTCGAACCCCTCGGGATTGTAGATACCGCCTCTGCTGTCGCTCACCGCAACGACTTTCGATCCGAGTTCTTGAGAAATCAAAAGAGCGGCGAACTGACCCACGTTTCCAAATCCCTGAACGGCAACTGTTGCTTTCTTTGGATCTATTCCCAGAACATCCATTGCAAGCCCTGCACACACCTTAACACCACGACCCGTGGCTTCTTCACGACCCTTTGATCCTCCCAGTTCCACGGGTTTTCCTGTTACAATTCCCAAAACGGTGTGACCCACGTTCATACTGTATGTATCCATGTACCACGCCATCACGTCTGCGTTCGTGTTCACATCTGGTGCAGGTATGTCGTTGTACGGGCCTATTATCACCTGAATCTCTGAGAAGAACCTTCTTGAGAGTCTTTCAAGCTCGTTTCTTGAGAGTTTCTTTGGATCTACCCTGACTCCTCCCTTCCCTCCACCGAAAGGCAGATTCATCACAGCAGTCTTCCATGTCATCCAGAATGCGAGGGCTTTCACCTCATCGAGTGTGACATCGGGGTGGTACCTGATACCACCTTTGGCTGGACCTCTCGCAACGTTGTGCTGCACACGGTATCCGGTGAAGACTTCGACGTGGCCGTCATCCATTCTCACTGGGAATTCAACGATCAAAACACGTTTTGGTCTTCTGAGAACCTCTGCAAGGTCTGATTCCAGATCCATGAGTGATGCGGCACGGTTGAATTGTTCGACTGCCATTTCGTAGAGGCTTTTCTCCGGCATACATTTCCCCCCTCGAACAGAAGTATGCGATATAAACCATATCGTTACCTATTATATCATTTTTGGAAACAAAAATAAAAATTTCATGAAAAATTTCTTGAATTCTGTGACCAAAAGGGTTTAGTATATAGCCGGAGGTGATGTGAGATGTATAGAGATAAAATTGCAAAAATTATCGGCACTGTCTTTTCGACACTGACAGTACTTCCACTTGCGATTCCTGTCTTTCTCTCGTTGTTGGTTCTTGTGATGAGGGGAAAATTTCTCTACGATTTTCTCATGCCGGCGGAGCTCTTCGTTTTCACACTGGTGGGAGGTTTGGGTGTTGTAGTTGTCCTTGCACTGATGAAAAAAGATTTCAGAAGGTTGGCAGTGGCCCTTTCGCTGGCGCTTCTCAATCTGATCGTTTCACAAGTCTATGCCAACGTAAGTGGACTTGCACATGGAAACACTGAACTTACAGGAACGCATCTGTTCATTGTGAGCACATTCATCGTTCTTTACCACTTCTTTGCCTTCCTGGTGGTGTTTGAAAGTTTTAGATCGTTAAAGTTTCTGCGCTCTTGATAGCCTTTTATAACTCCTTCTGAGACTCATGATTATCAGAGAAGATATTATCAATCCCATCCCTGCAATCTGTTGAGTGCCAACCGTTTCGTTTCTGAAAACAACCCCCGCTATCACAGAAACCACCGTTGTGAAGTTGGAGAAGAGGGTGGTGAAGATGGGAGACATTTTCCTTATGGCGTAGTTGAGGAGGAAAAACGCGACGGTGGAAGAGAGAACACCGAGATACAGGGCACCGATTACCACATGAACGTTGAACACCGGTCTGAAATCGCCCGTTGAAAGACTCAAAAGGGTGAAGAAAACAGATCCAGTCATCATCATGAAGAAGGTGATTTCAGTTGGCGTGAACTCCTTTGAAAACTTTCTCGAGAACACACTGTACATCGCTCCAGAGAGAACGGCGAGGAGCATGAAGACTTTCCCGGCGATGTTTCCCGGTGTGATGTTGAAACCAACTATAAATGAAACTCCAAGAAAACCCATTCCCACAAGAAGGTAGTGAAGAAGATCTCCCTTTTCTTTGAGAATGAAAGGAGCAAGGAGGTTGACAACAACTGGGATCAGGGCGATTATCATACCGGCTTCTGAGGAGTTCACTCTTTGAAGACCGTACGTTTCGAAAAGAAAGTAAAGCACAGGCTGGAACAGGACGAGTTTCCAGAGCTTCCAGTAGGGTTTCTTTCCAAGCTTCACAGCACCAGTTATCAAGAGGAGAAGGTAAGAGAGAAAAGCCACGATGAATCTCAATGAAAGAAAAGTCAGGGGAGTTACATAATCGAGAGCGTTCTTCGTGAAAAGAAAAGAAAGTCCGAATATCGTGGAATAAGCAAGACCTGAAAGAAGAACTCTTAGATCCATGTTATACCTCCAGCGTTTTTGTCTGTGATGGCATCACAGTTGAAATTTTACTATAAGAAATTCGAAAAGCTAACTACCATTCCACAGAGATTCTCTGGACCATTATTCCGCGATAATAATTGTACGCGGTGAAGCCAAGAAGGTAAAAGATGTGCAACCTGTTGTTTTCATGTATCAGATTTATGCTCCAGGGAACAGGAAATATCCTCTTTTCTCCAATCTCGAAATAGTCAAGGCTCTCAAGGCCGTACTTTTCCATGATGGCCTTTGTGAGGTCGAAGGTCTTTTTCAATTTTCCATCCAAACCGATTTCGATAACGACGGTGTGGGACGTTGAGTAATCTAAGCCCAGAGTGAAAAAAGAATCATCCGTGTGACCGAGAACCGGATATCCACCGCCACCGCTTGGTATGGAGAAAGGAATCTTCACCGTTCTTTTCCTCTTCTTTTTTCCGAACTCGTAAACGGTCATCTCTCTGTTCATCCATCCTTCAGCTCTGTAGTACTTTCCGTTTGCGAAAAAGTCCGGAAGATAATCCAGCTTGAACTGTTTTCCTTTCTCAGAGAGAGAACCTGAATAAGAGAACACCTGACAGAGGTAAGCAGAGGAATGTCCAGAACCGATGCTCTTGTAGGCAAGAAATTCTACTCCTGATTCGCTCGCTTCGTTGATCAGAAAATTCTCGAAATCCAGTTCTTTCTCATCGAGAATGTTTCCTTCCTTGTCGATTCTCATCAGATATAGAAAATTCTCTCCATCGAGCCCGACACTTCCGAGAAACAGAAAGTCGTTGTTGAGACTGTACAGTTCTCCATGGTAGAGCGATACATCTTCATAAGGAATGTTCCAGATGTTGTTGTAGGTTGGTTCTCTGTAATCCCAGACATTGGAGTCGATTTTTCTGTACCTCACGATGAAACCATCTCCGCTTGCCCGCCTGTAAGCGTATATCTCGAGAATGTTCTCTCCATCAATGATGGCATCTTCAACGTAGTTGTAGTTGTTCCCGATGTAACACAGATCCACTCCTTCGAACGAAACGGATTCTTTCGACACAGATCCCACAAAAACCAAAAATTTCCCGGAATCGAATCTAACTTTGTCGATGCTCTGAGTGAAGAGCACAGCCGAGAAAAGAACAAACAGGATCAAAATACCCCTCTTCACTGCTTTGTCACCTCCTCGAGATACGTTTGAAGTTCAGAGGTGGTTCTGTCCCACTCTTCGTAGAGATCCGGGTGTGTGACGTCCAAACGTCTCAAGAGCCAGTCTTTGATTTCTTCTGGCACTTTTGCTCCCACGGCAGCGAACGGATCTGTCATGATTTTCTTCTGTATCTCTTCTTCTTTCCTCTTTCTTTTCATTCTGCTAATTTTTTTGAGGGAATCTATTTCCGACATTATTCCGGATTTGTAGCTCGGGAGGACTTTTATTGTGGCTTCGACCAGGTGATTCTCGAGAATAGCACTGGGATCTCGAATCTCGTAACCTTCCCTTGTTGGATCGTCAGTGATTCTTCTGAGATAGTTGTTGAGGATGTACTCCTGATTTTTTCTGTTTCTCTGTGAGAGCCATCTCAGAAAGTCATAGGTTGGATATGTTTTTTGAACTGTTCGACCGTCTTTGTTTATGTATGAGTAAGACAGTACGCTGGTTTTGAAGGGATCTTCCTGTTTGTAGGCTTCGTATAGATCTGTCCATTCGTCTATAATTGCGTTGAATTCCTCTACGGTGTCAAACGAAGACAGGCTGTAGAGTCTTTCGAGTGTTTTTCTCAATCTGTCTCCTTCCGGATCTTCTCCTTCTAGTTTCTCCCTGAGCCGAAAGAACTTTTCCAAAAGTTCAGGAACGTTTTCCAGTTCACGTGAAATCCCTATGCTCTTGTACGGAAAATTTTTGTCGAAGAAGTCGATCGAATAGCGATAATAATTACCGACCAATCTGTAGTTCTTGTCAACTTTCAGGTCGTTGTCTGTCAAAGAGATGTAATAGTGAAAAACGTGATACTGTTGTATTTGTTCTCGAGTCTTTCTCACGGCTTGGTTGAACGCTTCAGATCGCTCTGCGAGCTCTTCTTCTTTCAGAAACTCCTGGAGAGTTCTGGCTGCTATCTCGTCGATTCCGATCGCTCCAAGATGCTCGTTTTCTCTCAGATAAAAGAGGTTAATGCCGTCGTATTTCATCAGCTCTGTCAGATGATGAACGTACTCGGGTTTGAATTCTTCAATACTCCTTTTTATCTCATCGCCCTGTTTCATCAGAAGATTCCATTGATCGACAAGTGTATTGTAAATCTCCGCCTTTTTGTAGGTATTGTTCACCAGAGCTAAAAAGGTATCGAGATATTCTTCGGTTTTGATTTCCATACTCTCCAGATCGTTCAGTCTGCTCATCGCTTCATCGATTTTCTCCTGAATTTTCCCTATCAATTGTGAAGTTTTCATGATCAGATGAGTCTCGAAAAGAATATCGAGTGCGATCTTTTGATCAACATTCTTTCTGAGTTCTTCTGCTTGCTCTAAAATTTCCGAGAATCTGTTCAGAATTCCTTCAAGATTGCTTTTCATTTCTTCTATTTCTTTCTGGAGGTCTTCTTTTGCCTGTACGACGTACCTGTAGTAGGCCGGTATGACCGCTCCCTTATCGAGTGTTCTGGAAGAGATGTGTTCAAGGTTTCGAGCGTTGTAAGTGATTTTCCCCCATTCCGAATCGATTTCCTGAAACTTCCGGTTCAGGGAGGAGAATTCGTCGTCGAGACTTTCGAAGAGAAATTCCTCGTCCGTGAGTCTGTATTCATCACCTATGAATTTTCGCGAATACGAGATGACTTCAAAAGAAGACCGAGCGAGTGGGTTAGCGTGAAAAGCGTAGAAGGCTTCCTCCAGTTTTTTCCGAAGTACCTTCACGGCGTTTGGATCATCCACATTCTCGAGGAATTCTTTCTTTAATTCTTTGAGGTACGCACTGTACTCTTCTTCACTTTCGAATTGTATTTTGGACATCTTCGGTTCATCCAACACGATTTCGCCGGACGATGGAACAAACGTTTCGTAAACCATCAGATGTGTTTTTGTGGCAGAATCGACTATCTCGGCTTCCACCCTTATTTCTTCGTCCAGGGTTAAAACCAGGTCTGACAGAGAGAAAGAAGGAGAGTTCTCAACGTGAAGATCTGTTTTTTGAGTCTTGATCGTGACCGTGGCAGATTTGACCTCCTCAGGAAGTTGAACGCGAAGATTTTTCACAATTTCCCTCTTGTAAGTGGGAGTTATGTTGACGGTTTTAACGTAATAGGTGCTCTTCTTGTCTGAAAGCCACGGATCGTATCTTGAGAAGAGATCTTTCTCATCGAGTACCTTTGTGTAAACAGTGTTGCCTTTGAGATCTTTCAAAACGATGGTGATCTGTCTTGATTTCATATCTTTCAGTGAAGAAGAGATCTTGTGTTCTTTCCGTACCTGTGCACTCAGGTTGAGTTCAGGAACTGTGAGAACGAACACTTCAGGGCTGTTGATTTTTAGAGTGATGTTCACGGTGCTTTCTGAGAGAAAGTAGTTCAGCGCTTCTTTTTTTCTCTTGAGAACGTATTCCGCTCC
>Ga0072500_149273_pt1 | contig 18110 bp, 11 predicted proteins | sample GBScelen77Swater_FD_63803 | JGI IMG/M metagenome (GOLD analysis project Ga0072500, IMG submission 63803) | Hot spring microbial communities from Great Boiling Spring, Nevada - cellulolytic enrichment S 77C v2 (version 2) | ecosystem: Environmental > Aquatic > Thermal springs > Hot (42-90C) ...
GATAGAGAGAATCTCACAGGTCATTTAAAAAACCAAGCTCCGGGAGACCTGCATGGGGAACTCGCGCGAGTAGGCGAAGTTGAACCCGCCGATGCCCAGCCCTGCGGTCCAGCCCGTGCGGGAGGCGTAGCCCGAACGGATGCGCAACGGTCCCAGTCGCTGCTCTGCGCCAAGGCGCAGCTCGCCGCGACCCGTGCGGTTACCCACATCGATAATATCGAGCGCAAAAAGTGTGCCCGTCTCCATTTCCGTCGCGAAGCCTACATGCACCGCACGCCGCAGCGGTTGCAACCGAACGGGATTGCCGTTGCGATCGGTCGCATCGAAGCGCACATCGGGTTCGACGGCATTCTCCACCACCAGGGCAATTGTGTAGGGGATGGTGCTGTCAGGTTTCCAGATCAAACCGAGATCGACCCCTGTGGCGCGCCGCTCCAGAAAGTCGCGTCCGCCCAGCTCAGGTGCGCGTGCAGCGGAGTCACTTGTGCGTAGCGTGTTCCCATCGGCAAAGTAGTGGGTGTAGAAGACGCGCATCGTGCGCACACGCGCCCCAATCGCCACCTCGCCACCCTGCAGCGGCAGGCGAATCCCACCCGTGATGTCAGGCAGGCTGATCGCTGCGATTGCGATAATATCACCTCGCGAGGTGAGGGGGATATTGTCGATGTCGCCATCGGTGCGCGCCCAGTTGCGCAAGGGGTCGTTCGGCAGGAAGCGCGCCTCCACCACCCCCCCAACCGAGAGACCGAAACCGTTGACGATTAAGCCGAAGTCGCCCATCACGGTGAGTGAGGTGTCCTCGTCGGCGAACTGGCGCAGCCAGCGCGCGCCCTCGTCGATATCGATGGCGCTGCCCTGCCGAATTTGGAGGGCGTCGACCAGGTCGTCCAAGCTAGCACCGCGCGTGCCCACATCGAAACTGCCCATTCCGAGTCGGAAGCCACGCACATAGGCAATCGCCGCGGGGTTCACATAGCACTGGGCTGCGGGGTTTCGCAGAATCGCCAACCCTGCGCCGCCCATGCCCCGATTCGCCGAGCCACTGAATGAGATATCTGCCCAGCCCAGCATCAGCGTCAACAAGCCAATAAGCCCCATCACACTCTTGCTCATCTCTGTTCCTCCTATTTAACAGCAAGCATGCTGCCAAATTGTACCTGCACGCTATTATACCACCCTAAAAGATAATCAAAAGCACATAAGGGGTAGCATGGGTGTGTTTTGCGAAGAGGAACCGTGTAGCCCCCAGCGCGGTGCGGTACAATTCCTTGCGGATGAGCCACTGGCGGTGGAAATGGCGACGGCTGAGGGCGATGAGCCTGCAGGAGATTGTGGTGCGAACAGCCCGCATGCTGCGGGAGCGCGTGGCACCTCTGCCGAAGGAGCCACCTGAACAGACTTGGCAACGCCTCTACCCACGCCATGACCCCCACGCGTGGCTGGAACAGCTTACAGCACGATTGCCGCTACATCCGAACGCAATAAGCGAACCGGAGCGCACGCGCCTGCTGCAGGAAGCCGACGCGCTGCTGCAAGGCAGATGGCAACTGTTCGGCTACCCTGTGCAACTGGATGACCCTCCCCGCTGGAACCGCAACTACCTATTGGGCAAGGAGTGGATGGATGCCCCCGCGAGGCAAATCGACTATCGTCGCACCGATGTCGCGGGCGGGGTCAAGTATGTGTGGGAGCTGTCGCGCCACCAGCCGATTCTGAGGCTGGCGCAGGAGTACGCGCTCACAGGCGACCTCCGCTATGCCCAGACCTGCCTGCGTTGGTGGCTCGACTGGATCGAGCGCAACCCGCGTGGCTGGGGCATCCACTGGACCAGCGCGCTGGAACACGCCGTTCGGATGTTTGTCTGGCTTTATACACTGCGCCTGCTCCAAGCGGCTCCCTCACCCCAACGGGTGGAGGCAGCGAAGCTGCTCGGTGCTATCTTGCAACATGGCGAATATATCGAGCGCCATCTCTCACTCGGCTCCTCTGCCAATAATCACCTGATTGGGGAAGCGGCGGCGCTGGCGTTTGCGGGCGCGCTCCTGCCCGATTGCCCCACCACCCGCCGCTGGCGACAAAAGGGCTATGCTATCTTGGAGCGCGAAGCCCTGCGCCAATTCCATCCCGATGGGGTCAACGCAGAGCAGGCGTTCGGCTACCTGCCCTTCGTGTGGGAGTTCTATCTGCACGCCTATCGCCTGCAGCCGATGCCCGACGCTGTGGCCGAGCGTCTGCGCAAGAGCGTCGAGTTCGTGCGGAATGTGATGGACGCTTCGGGCTATGTGCCGCAGGTTGGCGATGAGGATGACGGTATGGTCGTGCCCCTCTGGAGCGAGGTGGGCAATCGGCATCGGGTGGTGGGGCGTGCGCTGGCGATGACGCTTGGTTGCGAGCCGCCGCCTGCTTTTAGCGAAGCGGACGACGCGCTTTGCCAATGGCTATCGGGCAGGTCGGCGCCGCCCGGCTCACGCCTAACCGAATCGCGCCTCTATCCCGAAGGCGGCTATGCCGTACTCCACGCAACGCCCTGGCAGGTGCTGTTCGACGCGGGACCACTGGGGTTGGGTAGCCTCGCCGCGCACGGACACGCCGACGCGCTCAGTGTCTGGGTCTCGCTGGACAGCAAGCCTCTGCTTATCGATGCAGGCACCTACGCCTATCACGAAGACCCCGACTGGCGCGACTACTTCCGAAGCACCGCCGCGCACAACACCCTCGCCATCAATGGCGAGAACCAGTCGGAGATTCTGGGACCGTTTCTGTGGGGCAGAAAAGCATGGGTTTATTTCCTTGAGAACGAGCTTCAAGAGAACAAAATTACAGGCGAGCTAGGCGACTATCAGCCAGATGCGGTGATTGCGCGTCGCGTAGCAATCTATCGCGCCCTGTTGGTTATTACAGACATTGTGGATGTGACGGCTGCGAATGCTGGACGCTTTGAGCCGGTTATTCGTGTGCTGCACTGGTATTGGCATTTTCATCCCGACTGGCAGGTGGAGCCAACAGAGGAGGGATGGCGCATTTCGGATGGACAGCGGGCTTGCTTGCTGCAGGTGGAGGGGCTGTCCCCTAAAGCGCAGATTCGCCTCTATCGAGGCGATGAGAAGAGCCATCTGGGTTGGTACTCCCCCCGCTTCGGGCACAAAGTCCCCTGCACCACTCTTCAGATTATCGCCCCCCCTGAAACGAGCGTCAATCTGGTGCGGTGGGTTTTCCAATCGGCAACCACTAAGTCAGGTGTGATATAATGAAGCGTATGGCTGATGGAGCAAAAGTGATGAACCAGACAAGATACGGTTTTACACTAATAGAGCTGCTGGTCGTGATTGCGATTATCGCCATCTTGGCAGCTATCCTGTTTCCCGTGTTCGCGCAGGCACGCGAAAGCGCGCGCCAGAGCCAGTGCGTGAGCAACGGGCGACAAATCGGCATGGGCTGGCTCATGTATCTCCAAGACTACGACGAAACTTTGATCGTCATCAATAGCTTCACTCGTGCATCACCGCCCTATGGTCCCGAAGATGGCTGGGTGAACAAAATCAACCCCTACATTAAGACCAAAAGCCGCACCGATATGGGTGTTTTTAAGTGCCCGTCGTCGCGCTATCAGTACGGTTTTATCGGCTCGGCGTTTGCGATGTCCCATCCGCAAGGGGCACTCCGAGATGACGCAGGGCAAGTCGTGATTAGTCAAGGCATGAAATATTATGCAGGATTTCCAGAGCCGAGCAAGGCAATTTTCGCCTTCGACACAGGGCGTCGCAACGGGCAGGAAGCAACGCGCCAGAACACCCAGGGCTGCTTCTTCTATGGCTACATGGATGACCCCATCGCAGGCGACCCCGACCCCACCAACGAGAACGCGCTGGAACCCGATCCAACCGTGACCTACTATGACGAACGCACGGGTCAGACCTTCCGCCGAACAGGATGGTACTGCGCGCCCTTCTGCCTTTGCATGGTAACTCCCGCCAACGGCAGCGAGCGTGGCAATCGGCTCTATGGCAGCCATCGCGAAGGGCACATCGTGGTGTTTGTGGATGGGCATGCCAAGCACTGGACACGCTGGCCTGCCAACGAGCCGCCCCGACTGGGTTATTGGCTCAAATACGGCATCCGATAGCAAAAACAATTGGGGGCGCTTTAGGGAAGCGGGTTTAAAAGAAAGGCGCGCGTTCTACCCCGATAGAAACCATAGCCAACTATTTGCCCCAAATTATTCACCGCATGCGCGCGCCTGAGTGTCCAACCCGATAAACCATGTTGCACGAGGTACTGCAGATTATAAATTTGACCATCGTACCATAACACAGGCATTAACTGGCGTTCACCCTTCGCAGCCCAACCCACTATCCATCCTGCATCGTTAATGCTAACGGCTGTAGACTCTCGATAACCAGGCAAAGTGCCTAAATCCACCATCTGCCCATTTTGCCAGAGGAATGCTCGTGCCCTTCCATCAGGAGTATTGCTCCATCCAATAATCTGGTTATCGGCGTTGATCCCGAGGGCTACACTGCGGGCATTTGCACCTGCCAGAGTACCCAACTCCAATAGAGTCCCATCGGGTTGATAGGGGGCGGCTTTTTCCCTTTCCCCATCGTAGACCACACCCACGATCCAGCCGTTATTGTTGATCGCATAGGCGTATTTCATAGCAGAAGGTAATAGTTGGTATCGATTAGTGTAAACAAAAGCCCTTCGTGCCTCGTTGGGGCGTGGTCTGCCCACATATCCCACGAGTGTACCTTGATTATTGATGCACAACGCCCATGCAATTGGGTAATTCGGTGCCACTCCCAAATCGATTAGCTCTCCATTAACCCAGAGGCAGCTATGAGGATAGCGCAAATCAGCACCCGAGTATCCAACAATGCGACCCTGATCATTAATCCAGCGCGCTACGGCAACGCGTCCTAGAGCAGGCAACTCGGTCATTTGCCCTGCTTGCCACACGAAAGCCCGCAGCTTTCCCTGGGTGTTGGTCGCCTCGCCCACAATCAAACCGGCGTTGTTAATAGACCAGGCTATGGAGTAGGAACCACCAGGTAAAAGCCCTATATCCACCAGTTCAAAAGAGGGCACCGACTGAAAACCACGAGTAAGCCTTTTCATTATTCGCATCCTTCCCCGAAGTGAAAGAGAACAGTCAACAGGTCGTTATCATCCACAATCCCGTTTCCGTCAAGATCCTCGGGGCACGGTGAATCCAGGCAGGTGTTGCCCATAGCGAAGAGAACGCCTAATAAGTCCTCGTCTCCCACACAACCACTCATGTCCACATCGCCTTCAGGAATCGGCCAGAGAGCCGCTCGCACTACCATTGGCGAACTACCCCAGAAAACATTGGGTATCACAACAAGAAAGAACTTGCTATCTGGTGGAATGGGCGCTGGAAGCTCAAAATATCCCGTCTGGGCATCGTAAGTCCCACCTGTAATCAGATCACCATCAGCATTTTTCTGGACTACACTCTGAATGGCAAAACCCGTTCCCTTTAGATAAAGGTGCGTAAGGGTTTGCCCTGTGCTATTCAAATCGTTAAAAGCAATGCCAGCCATCGGAGCTCGCCACACTATTTCAGGAGCGAGTCGCACGGCATACATGCTTTGGGAAGAAAAGCCACAACCCATTCGATACGCCATCACATTTAGATGTCTATCTTGAGGCACCCAAATAAGGCATCCTGCCCTAAGAGGTACAGAGTTCAGATGGATACCTATATCCAGAGGATCGGTATTCCCATCAAGCAGGGAATCCATCGGGGTACGATTAGGGTCATTTAGGGTATCCCCTAAAATCGTTGAGAGACGGATGATTGTTTCAGGACTGTAATCAGTGTTATCATTGAAGGAGAGTGGATTCCAGGTAGCGCGCTGATTCGCTTCCTCAGGATCTTCTATGGTGCCGTTCATATCATCGTCAATGTCAAAATCTGGGTCATGTTCGTTATCATAATCCGATACGCCGAGGATGAGAGCGTCATTGTAAGGTAAGCCATCCATCTCTGTGAAATTGATGATGAAAGCATAGATCTTTTCACCTGTGCGATTATAAACAGCAAAATATATGTCCCGCTGGTTCACTACTGGACAATACCAGGTAGAGCTTCTAATAATGAGAGGCTCACCAGACGCTTGACCCCATTTAAGAGCAAGAAGCAGCCCAAGTCCCAGCCAACATGCTATCAAACGCATTTTAGCAGCCTCCACCGAATGAAAAGAGAGCAAGGAGCAGGTAATGTAAAGAGTACCCTCACCTTGAAGGTAAGTGTCAAGGTTGTTACTCACCGGCGTGCTGTTCCGCAGTGGATAGGTTCGCTCATAAAAATGGTCATGCCCTTGCAGCACCAGATCGACTTTATATTGATCAAAAAGGGGTTGTAGCGCGTTGATGAGCAGGGTATTGTATCCTCGGCGTGCCTCAGAACCAAATAGGGGATGATGTTGAAATACAATCACCCAGCGAATGCATGGGTTAGCGCGTGTATCATTGAGTACTGTCCCCAGCCATTGGCGCATAGCGGTCCGACTCGCACTGCTTCGCTCATACCAATCCGAATTGAAAGCTATAAAACGCACATTCCCGTAGTCAAACACATAGTTCACATTATAGTTGTTCTCGCCGGGCATTGCGAAGCGAGCAAGCACCGCCTCATAGCCAATGCCTACCTCATCTTCCCATTCATGGTTACCAAGCGTAATCATCATTGGTATCCGAGATGTGAGAGGTTCAATCTGATTCAGATAGGTATCCCAGATAGATTGGACACCATTTGCGTAGGAAAGGTCTCCCAGATGAAGGTGGAACGCCGGATTGTGCATGAGGACATTCTGGATATTTTGTCGAGCGGCAGTAGAGGTGCCGTCATCGCCAGACGCAGTAAATGTGAAGGCTGTAGGGCGTTGGGGAGCCGTTCGAAAGGTGTACACGGCGCTAAAACCGGCGTTTGGATTGCCCACACGATAGTAGCAGAGCGCTCCAGGGTGTAAACCCGTTAGGGTCACTTCATGGAGAACCCCTGTCTGGAGCGAGTAGGTCACCAGATGCCCGTAGGCAACTTGTCCCAGGGAGGGGGTTTCACCATATTCGACGACCGTTTCCGTCGCCTCGCGAGTTTGCCACATTATTCTTACGCTTGTGGATGGGTCATCACCGAATGCCAGCCGCACTTGCGACGGCGCATCCTGTCCAAAGAGAATCCCCAGGTATAGTATTCCGATAATGCCCGAAACGACCAGATGCCGCAGTCGCATATCCCTATTATACCACACTCTTGCTTCGGCTCTCCATAGACACTTTTGGGTATAGTCGTTCACTTACCCTTTTGGCAGTACACGCTCGCGCACCATCCATACCAAGCGCGTCGTCCCCCCTGCGCCGCATCGCCCGCAACCGCCACCCTCTCCAATGAGAAAGGTGAGGGGTATAATGTGCGTAGAGGTAACGCGCTATGCGCTTGAGCAATTGGGTGATATCGAAGGGCACTGCGCTACTGCTGATAACGGGCAATGCTCTGACGCAACCGCAGGTCAGTGATTCGAGTCTGACGGTCGAAACTGTGTTCAGCACAGGTGCCAGCCCACAACCCATCATGTTTGAGTTTTTGCGTGAAGACGATCCTGATGAGTTCCTCGTGGCAGAACGAACGACAGGTCGTATTCGACATATCCGAAACGGCTCAATCGTGTCCACGGTGCTGGATTTAGCGGTGAACTCCGCTGGTGAACGCGGCTTGCTGGGGATGGCTTTCGATCCCGACTTCGCCAACAACGGCTATGTGTATGTCTATTACTCCGCCACTATTTCAGGAACTGATTCCACCTCTGCCAGCGACTGGAGCGGCAATCGCGTGGAGCGCTATCACTGGAACGGAACTGCCCTCATCGACCCGGTGCTTATCTTCGAGGTGCCGTTTGACCCTACTCAGTCCAACCCTACTGATCATCATGGAGGTGTACTTCGCTTTGGTCCTGACAAGAAACTTTACATTTCAGTAGGCGACCTCGCTCGCGGTTCACTTTCTAATCCGCGCATTGAACAGAACACTGGTAGTACCAATGTTGCTGGAGCAGGCGGCATATACCGAATCAATCCAGATGGCACCATTCCGCCCGATAATCCCTTTACAGCGCATCCAGACCCCCGCATCCAGAAGTTGTGGGCATACGGTATTCGCAACAGCTTTGGGATGACCTTCGACCCACTGACTGGCAACCTCTGGATTACAGACAACGGTCCTGAATTCTACGATGAAATCAATCTCGTGAGGAAGGGTATGAACGGGGGCTGGCGCAAAATAGTAGGTCCCGACGCACGCGACGCGGCAGGCTCGTGGAACGGAAATCGAAGCTGGGATGTTGCCGATCTGGTCATGCTACCGAATGCCTACTATGCCGATCCGATTTTCTCGTGGCTCGAACCCATAGCTGTTACGGCGCCTGTCTTTGTTCGTAGCGCACGATACGACCCGAACTTGCGCGATCAGTTGATTGTTGGCGACCACCGTTATGGGAATCTGTATCTGTTCTCAGTCAGCGATAACCGCTCAGACCTGATCCTGGAAGGCGACCTAGCAGATCGGGTAGCAGACTCTGAGACGGAGCGCAATCAATTCCTATGGGGCTGGAGATGGGGCACGGTGACCGACATGAAAATCGGTCCAGATGGGTTCCTTTATGTTTGCTCCTTACGGATTGCACGGGGGATTTTCCGCATCCGTCCCATCTCGCCGCCCGAGATTGTGCACGGACACGCCCGCTTAGATGGTTGGCAAGGTTCGATGCTTGGTATCCCGCTGACGCTTGAGCTACGACAAAATGACGAACCTGTTCAGACCATCACGACCACGCTGGACGCTTTTGGGCGGTTTTCGGAGCGCGTGAATACCCCAGGGGTCTACTCCGTCCGTGCAAAAGCCGGTAGCTATTTGTCGATTCGGCTCTCATCGGTATCAATCGCGGCACAGGGCTATGCTTACCTACCCCTTGCCTTCACGGTCAACGGCGATGCGAACGGCGACAACATCATCGATGACGCCGACCTACTGATTGTGTTGTTCGAGTTCGGCAGCGCCAGTTCGAACGGCGACCTGAATGGTGATGGAGTGGTCGACGATGCCGATCTGCTCATCGTGCTGTTCAATTTCGGTCGTTCAGGCGAATAGACTACGGGGCTAAGGAGTTGGTAGGTGACCCCTTAGCCCCCACATCCACCCCGTTTGCATACAGCTAAGTCTTCTCACTCTTCGTCAGTGGCAATCACCCACCCTTCGATCCCAGAAGCCCCGGTGAGACAGCGCTATTTCCAAAGTAAATAAGGTACAACCCAACTTGCCACCTTTTTGCATCGTTGGTTGGTGCGTCGGGTTCATGCGTCGACTTTGGACGGGTTTAGGTTATAGGTAATCTGTTTTGTTTTTGCGCACAACCTCAATCTACGGCACAAGGTAGCAAGTTGAGTTAAGGTACAATCCCCATGATGCGACAGGTGCTGCAGAATTACCGTACAGGCGAGGTGCGGGTGGACGAAGTGCCCGCGCCTGCGCTGCGCAGTGGGGCAGTGCTGGTGGCGAACCGCTACTCGCTCATTAGTGCGGGCACGGAGCGGATGAAGGTGGAAACGGGCAAGATGAGCCTGCTGGGCAAAGCGCGTGCCCGCCCGGACTTGGTCAAGAAGGTGCTCAAAACCCTTCGAACCGAAGGTATCGGGTCCACCTACCGCAAGGTGATGGCAAGGCTGGAGACGCCCTCCCCACTTGGCTATAGCTGCGCGGGCGAGGTGATAGCGGTCGGCAGCGAGGTGGAAGGTATTCAGGTAGGCGACCGCGTTGCCTGCGCAGGCGCGGAACACGCCCATCACGCCGAGATTGTATGCGTGCCCCAGAATCTCGTCGCGCTTATCCCCGACGGCGTACCCTATGAACATGCGGCGTTCACTACCGTCGGCGCGATTGCCCTGCACGGCGTGCGCCAAGCAGATGTGCAACTGGGCGACTCGGTGGTCGTGATAGGACTCGGGCTGGTGGGGCTGCTCACGGGGCAACTGCTGAAGGCGTCGGGGGCACGGGTGTTCGGCATCGATGTGAACGCCGCGCGGTGTGAGCTGGCGCAGCAGCTGGGTGCGGATCGCGTCGCGCTTCGTGCCGATGATGTGGTGGGGCTGGTGCGCGATTTCACGCACGGCTACGGTGCCGATGTGGTGATGCTCACCGCAGGTGGCGCGACCAATGACCCCATCGAACTGGCAGGCGAACTGGCGCGCGACCGAGGCAAGGTGGTGGTTGTAGGCTTACTGAAGATGGATGTGCCCCAACGCCTCTATTACGAGAAGGAACTCACCGTGCTGCTCTCCCGCTCCTACGGTCCTGGTCGATATGACCCGGTGTACGAGGAGATGGGCATCGACTACCCGATTGGGTATGTACGCTGGACAGAGCGCGAGAATATGCGCGAGTTCCTACGCCTGTTGGCGGAGGGCAAGGTACAAGTGGAGCCGCTCATCACACATCGATACCCAATTGAGCGCGCAGCAGAAGCTTACAATCTGCTTGCCAGCCCCGAAGGCGGGAAGGTCATCGGCGCGCTGATTGAGTATCCCCACACAACCGAAACGCCACGACACACGGTGCAAGTGCGCACCGCGTCCGCCCCCAAGCAGGCGACGGTGCGCTTGGGCGTCATCGGCGCAGGTAATTTTGCGACGGGCACCCTGCTGCCGCTGCTAAAGGGCATCCCCGATGTGGCGTTTGTCGGCGTCTGCACCGCGCGCGGCTACACTGCCAAAGGTGTCGCTGACAAGTTCGGCTTCCAATTCGCCACCAGCGACCCGAACGAGATCTTCGACAACCCCGACATCAACGCCATCCTGATTGCTACACGCCACGACAGCCACGCCGCCTATGCCATCCGCGCCATGCGCTCGGGCAAGCCCGCCTTCTTGGAAAAGCCGCTCGCCATCACCTTCGAGCAGCTCCAAGAGGTGGAGCAGGTCTGGCGCGAGACAGGCGGGCGCGTGCTGGTAGGCTACAATCGCCGCTTCTCGCCGTTTGTGCGCCAAATCGCCGAACACTTTCGCAACCGCACCGAGCCACTGAGCCTCCTCTATCGCGTGAACGCAGGACCATTAGAGCAAGGACACTGGATGCGCGCCACGCCCGAAGGCGGCTCACGCATTGTCAGCGAGGGCTGCCACTTTATCGATGTGATGATGTTCCTGACCAACAGTCTGCCCAAGCGCGTGTGCGCGGCACACCTGCGTAGCCATGAACCCGACACGGCGCAACTCATTATCGAGTTCGAAGACGGTTCCATCGGCGTGCTTTACTATCTGACCACAGGCGACCCCAGCGTGCCCAAGGAGTATCTCGAAGTGCATGGGGCAGGGCGCAGCGCCATCCTGCGCGACTTCCGCGAACTGGAGCTCATCGCAGGCGGCAAGCGCACCACGCACAAAACTGCTGGGCAAGATAAGGGACACAAAAACGAACTCCAAGCCTTCGTGGACGCCGTCAAGCAGGGAACCGAAATGCCCATCCCGATGGAATGGGCGATTGCGAACACGCGCCTCACACTGGAGGCAACAAGCCCCATCCTTTATGAGTAAGCTTCGCACCCTCATGCTGGTCGCGCTGCACCCGTATCCACCCGTTTCGGGAGGACAACGGCGTACACTTAGCGAACTGGAGGTCTATAGCCAGTTCAGCGAAATTGACCTGCTCACCTTCCACGATGTGAGCCAACCGGAAATACCCGACCTGCTGCGCCAACATCTGGCACACCTCTGCCGCGAAATCCATTCCGTGCCAATTAATCTGCTGGTCACACGCCATCGTGGACAACAGATACGACTCTTTCTACAATCTCAGTGGCAGCCTACACCATTCAGGGTGGCAAAATTTATGCATCCTGCAATGGTGGAGTTGGTCAAAGAGAAGACAAAGCGTGTCGATTACGACATCATTCACTTCAATTACTTATCTACAACGGGCTATGCGCAGGTGCTGCGCCATGTATCGGCGATTCGTCTTTGTACAGAGGCGAATATAGAGTGGGAGATATTTGCTCGCCACTCAGAGACCCACAAAAATCCGCTGAAGCGTCTGTTGGCGCGGCGGGAGGCGCGCCGACTGCGCGACTACGAAATCCGAACGCTCAACCAGATGGACGGTGTGATTGTGCTTTCGGAACGCGATAAGGCGATTTTGCAGCGCGATGGCGTATCCGTGCCGATTCATATCTTTCGTCGACCGCTTAGCGTGAGCCAGCCGCCCGTTGTGCATTGGGAGACAAGCGAGCCGATGGTGATTAGCCTGGGCAGATTGGAAGAGACGCGCACGCACGGCACGCTCTGGTGCGCCCGTGAAGTGTGGCATCAGGTGCGTCAGCGTGTGCCCGACGCACGCTGGCATATTATTGGGGCGGACCCGCCCCCCAGCGTCCAAGCGCTGCACGGACGCAACGGCATCCATGTGGAGGGCTTCGTGGAGAACCTGACGCCATTTTTGCAGCGTGCACGAGCATGCATCATCCCGCTGTTCATCGGCGGCGGGATACGCATCAAGATTCTGGACATGCTGAGCATCGGCATGCCGTGCGTGTCAACGACCGTGGGGGCACAGGGACTGGAGAACGAGGGTGTCTGGATAGCCGACACCCCAGAGGGTTTCGCACAGGGGATTGTGCAATTGCTAACGAACCGTGCCCGCTGGGAGGCGATGCAGCGAGCGGGGCAAGCATTCATCCAAGCGCACTACGCTCCGGAAGCCGTGATAGCTGAGACACGCCGGTTTATCGAACATCTGCTGGAGCAAAAGAAATGAAACGCCCCATTCGGATCTGGTTCATGCGCACGGCAATGAGTAAGCGAGGCGGAGCCGAAGCTGTCATCACGCGCCTGATAGAGGGTCTGCCCAAGGAGGAGTTCCTACCTGTGGCGGTCTGGCTCTATTGGAAAGGGGAATACGGGGAGTTGCTTCGCGCGCAAGGGATTCCCACTCACAGCGGACTGGCACGCTCGCGCTGGGATGTGCGTCTGCCGATACGGCTCCTTCGCTTGGCACGGCAGGAAACTCCTGATCTGATTATGACAACGGAGAACGCGCTGGCATGCTTCTGGGCAGGCGCGCTCAAGCGGCTTGGGCAGGTGCCCCATCTGGTGCTGGCGTTCCACACCACGCGTCTCGTCAGTCGGGCAACCTACCTTGCGGTTCGATTCACCGCGCCTGTGTGCGACCGCCTGGTTGCGCTCACACCCTCCCATCAGCAGTTCTGGCAAGCAGTTTCACGCATGCCCTTTGAACGCTTCACCATCATCCCCAACGGTATCGACATCCACACCTTCGTGCCCACCTCAGATAAAGCCTCGCTAAAAAGACAGCTGCACCTACCTGAAGGTAAACCCATCGTGGGGTTGGTTGCCTACTTTAAAGAGGTAAAAAATCTGCCCCTCTTTGTAGAAGTGGCGGAACGGCTGGTGCAGCAAGGCATTGATGCACACTTTGTGCTGGTAGGCGATGGTCCAGAGCGCCCCCGCATCGAGCAACTCATCGCCCAGAAAGGCTTGGACCCTCATTTCACACTGCCCGGTCTATGTGAAGCACCACTCATCTGGTACCAGGCATTTGATATCTTGCTGCTAACCTCCTATAGCGAGGCACTGCCCTTGACCATTTTGGAAGCCGCTGCGTGCGGGGTGCCTGCCGTGGCAACCGAGGTAGGCGGAGTTCGGGATGTGATTGTGCCCGGCACCACGGGATTTATTGCGCCATCGGGCGATGCCACACGCCTTGCCGCCCATGTGAAACACCTGATCGAGTCACCACCCTTGCGTCTCCAAATGGGGCAGGCGGCACGCGAGCGCGTCGCCCAGTTCTTCTCCTTAGAGGTCATGGTGCAGCAATACGCTGAACTGTTCCGACAAATCGTGCAGGAGAGGGCGGCAAAGTCGTGAACTTATCAAGCATAAGGCTCGCCGATTCTACAGGTGTCATGCTGAGCCAGCATGGAACAATGTCGAAACGGAGGTAAACGGACATGCGAACGCGTTCTCTATGGGTCGTTCTTGGTTGGCTGGGATTGCTGGCTTGCGCCATTTCCCAGACCCTTGTGAACCTCGATTTGGCACTTCCTGCCGGCGCGTGCGAGATCGATTGGGATCAGGATGGGGTAGTAGACGGTATCAGCGTTAGCTCCCCATGGGATAATTGGCGCGATGCAATAGGAGCTGTCGCTTCACTGGACCCGAACCGCAAAGTGGGCGGTGCTTATAGTCAGTCCCTGCGTTTCAATCGTGCTTCAGGTGAGGCGGGCACGCTGACCTTGTTCCTCACTTGCCTCTCTTCCCAAACATCCCTTGCTGTAAGCGAGGGACAACCTTTTGTGATACGCCTCAGCTACTTTGCGGAAAACTTCCAGAACGCGCAATATCGGTTTCGGGTACGCACAGGCAGTCGCATCATCTACCTTACTCCGTATCAGTCTACCAATTCCAACGGCTGGCAAACGCTTTCTACAGTGGTGCCTGCTGAGCGTAATAGCAATGGTGACCTCAATTTAACCGTTCTTGTGGATATTCAACTGGGAACGGGAGCGGCTGCCGGACGCATCTGGATCGATGAGATGCAATGTCTGTGGATGCAGTATTCTCTGCATGCTCTTCCAGACCTCTATCCCATTCGGTTAGCCGTTATTAACGATGTGCCCACCAGCTGGATGGATTACCTCGCACAACCACTCCCCCAGCTGGGTGTCCAACCCGCGAAAATGGGTTATCCCCTTAAGAAACTATTAGGTGATCGTTTCTTGTACCTGCAGTATGTTGCTATCTCCACCACACCCGTGAATTTAGAGCCCAATTGTGCCTCGCTGTACGGATGCGGGAATGTTCTGCAGGAACATCCCGACTGGATTCTGTACAACACCAACGGGCAGCCCCTTATCGATCAACGCTATGGTAACTATCTTATTAATCCGGGAGTAGAGGCTGTGCGAGAACAAGCAGTGAGACGATTAACTGAGTTTGCCACCATCCTACCTGACATAGATGGTTTCTTTTTTGATACCTTGGGTGGCTGGCCAGGATCGAATACGCAAGGCTATCCTACCCACGATTCGATGCTGGACGCATGGACAGGGTGGTTGAATCGCGTAGCACCCTATGTACGCCAAACATTGGGTAAAAAGATTATCCCCAACATCGGCAGCAAGACAGGGCTCTTTCTGAACATGCGCCGCCCTGCGGAACAGTGGATCCAGCAAGTGGATGGCATGATGTTTGAAGGGGCTTTCGTGCGAGTGGACTACAATAATCGCACCTACAACCCGACTAATTACCGTGGGGGAACAACGAGCTATAATGTCTCTTCCTGGCAGGGCATGGTGCAGGTGATCCAGAGTCATCCGGACAAGATATGGGTTCTCATTGCCTACTGGGACGGACGCGATAGTCAGGCACGCTGGCTGAAGTATGGTCTGGCAAGCTACTGGCTTGTATATCGTCCCAATATCTATCTTTACTGCGAGGATCGCCTCGATCAATCCTATCACTACACCCATTTTGTTTCCCGTCCTGAGCTGTATATCCCGCTGGGGACACCCCTTGCAGACTATGAAATCATTCAGGGCACATGGGAATCGGGAGGATTATTCCAGCGGCGCTTCCAGTATGGTATCGTGCTGGTGAATCCCACCGAGAACAACACCTATCAATACACCACCACACGGAGCTACAAGACCTGGGGAGGCGAGCTGGTGCCTGCGAATACCCAACTGAGTATCGGTCCCAAAACGGGCGTGGTACTTTATGCCGCACCGGAACTGCAGCTATCCATCAGCGTATCGCCCCAAACGGCATTGCCGGGGGAGCTGGTCACCGTTACGGTCGAATGCCGCAACACTGGGCTGGAGACCGCTCGGAATGTGGAGATTAAAGTGCCCGTGCCCGATGGGCTAACCGTTGTATCGGTTGGCAGTGGGGGCACCGCATCGAATGGAACCGTGAAATGGACCCTCTCGTCACTGGCACCGGGGAGCACGCAGCAATTTCAGTTTCAGGCGCGTCTCCAGTAAAGGCTATCCATCATGCAGGAGGCAGGATTTTCGAAGAGATTGGCACGCGCATGGTTTCTGCTGAAGCGTCGCTGGGGGCAGCGCTATTGGGATCCGAGGTGGCTCCGCTCCGCGTGGTCTCGGCTGCTTCGGGAAGGCGGATTAGAGGCGCATCTGCATCCCACCCTCGCCTCGTTGCCTCCCGATGCCTTGGCAGAGCGCCTCGCTCGTGAGGCTGAACACACCTTCTTTTTCGGCACCCGCGATCAGTCTGTTTTCGCCCAGCGGTATCCCGATGAGTTTCCCGATGCCACCCGCCAGATTCTCCAAGAAGCCGATGACTTGTGCCGTGGGTGTATCCACTATGCCAACACCATTATCGAGACCGAGGTTCCACCGCGCTGGTACGACACAAAAGCCGTCGCAGGGATGGGCAAATGGCATCGGATCCCCGCCGCTTTCCACTGGCTGAAAACTTTGATGCAAGCCTTCTGGCTGAGTGGCGACGAGCGATATGCCCAGATGGCTACCGCTTGGCTGGAAAGCTGGCTGCACTGTTCCCACCGTTTTGATCACGACATCTGGAAAAGCACCAACTTTGTGGGATTGCGAGCGCTTAACCTTCTACAGGGGCTAATCGGCTTCTCCCCTTACTGGCAGCGCTACCCAGAGCTGTTGCGCCAAGCGCTGGCTCAACTCTGGCTGCATGGCAATCTGTTGGAACGACGAATCGAATACTGGGGCTATAACCATCTCATTTGGAACGCGCACGACCTCACCTTATTAGGGATGACCTTGCAGAATATCTTCCGAGACGCTTCGCGATGGGCAAAGCTCGGTATCCAGATTATGAACCGCGAGATCCCCCGCCAAATCGCCCCTGATGGTGTCCATGTGGAGTGCTCCATCCACTATCAGGTGTTTGTCTCCAAATTGCTGGGCGAGTGGATAGCTATTCTCTGGAAAAGCGGACAACTGGTTCCCCCCGATGTCGTGTGGCGATGGGATCAAGCCATAGAGAGGTTGCGCCACCTACGCCGTGCCGATGGCTCGCTCCCCCTGTATGGAGACGGTTACCGTACCTCCGATCCCAACATAGAGGGCACCATAGAGGAGATAAGCGATTTTTTATTGGCGTTGCATTCATGGTTGCAAGGTGTGCCCGACCAGGCGCGACACCCGCTTTTACCCTGGAAAATCGGGTGTGCCTACTGGCTTGACCCCCCGCAAGCACTTTGCCAAATGCGGGGAACCAGCAGTGGATTAGCGACCACCCGTATCCAGAAGGCAGCCCGTGAATTGGTGCTGCACTATCAGGCAGGCAACTCCCTTGCTGGACAGGTGCATGCCCATGCGGATAGCCTTAGCTTTACGCTGAGCGATGAAATGGGTGAGATTCTGATAGACCCCGGTGGTTATGGAGAGGTTGCCGATGAGTGGCGTACCTACTTCCGCAGTACCTACGCCCATAATACGGTGGTGGTGAATGGCGAAAACATGAGCCACCTTCAAGGTGTCTATAAAATGACCCCTGCCCTTCATGCCGTGTTAGCAGGATGCTGGCGCTGGAGCGAATGGTGCGCTTGGAGTGCCTATCACAGCAATTATCAACGGTTGCCTGCTCGCATCCACCACTGGCGCGCTTTACTGCTAAACGGAACGGAACTTCTTATCGTGCTAGATTACTTGCGAGGAGCGCAGCCCTTCCAGGTGGAGCAGATGTTCCACTTTGCCGAGGGTCAGCTCGAAAAGGAGGCAGAAGGAACATGGCTCTGGACTGCGAACGGACGCCCATGGCGGCTGCATCTTGCCTGCTCTGTACCTGCCCAACAAACCCTTTTTCAGGGTAGCTCATCACCCCTTCGGGGTTGGTCAGGAGAGAAGCGTGGTCAGCCTTACCCCATCCCGACTCTCGTTCATCATGCCAAGGGCACTCGTCACTACTGGCTGATAGCGGCTTTGGCTCGCCCTGAGTGCCAGCTCCGCCTGCATTTCAACGCGGCGAGGGAAGGCAGACCACTGGTTACGGTGCCAGGGGGAACGGTTGTGGTCAACCAAGCGGCT
>Ga0072500_146693_pt1 | contig 17859 bp, 18 predicted proteins | sample GBScelen77Swater_FD_63803 | JGI IMG/M metagenome (GOLD analysis project Ga0072500, IMG submission 63803) | Hot spring microbial communities from Great Boiling Spring, Nevada - cellulolytic enrichment S 77C v2 (version 2) | ecosystem: Environmental > Aquatic > Thermal springs > Hot (42-90C) ...
GGTTAAAAGATAAAGATTTTTCGGCTATATATTATGTTTTAAAAAGTCTACAAACTCAGACATCTGGATAAAATTAATCCTCAAGGAGGAGGGAAGATGAAGCTTAATCCAGAGTTAGAAATAATAGAAGCTTTAGCTAAACAAATACTGGTGGCAGCACGCACCGCTCCTAAAGCCAAGGGGGTAGATGACTTAGTTTTTGGTTTGATTACCGACCCCGCAGAAAAAGAAAAACTGGCCCAAGAGATGGAAAAAATCGCTGAAGAAAAAGGTGCAGCCTTTAAGTTTTTTAAAAGAGATGCTGACAATGTAAGAAATTCGGAAGCGATTATCTTGATAGCCCTTAATTTTACTAAACCCTTAGGGATGGACTGTGGAATCTGCGGATTTAAATGCGAGGAATTGATGAAACAAGAAAAAAGTCAGCTTGATTTTGATGGGCCTGTTTGCGGAATAAAACTTTTAGACATGGGAATTGCTTTAGGTTCAGCTGTGGCTAAGGCTAAAGACCTTTGTGTAGACAATCGGATCATGTATACCATAGGCGTAGCAGCTAAAAGATTAAACCTGATTAAAGGGAACGTAATCATGGGAATACCCTTAAGTGTAAAAGGAAAGAACATCTATTTTGACAGGCCCCCTTTAAAATAAAGACTTTGATGAAACCCAAAATAAAAATCTGTGGTTTAACCCGTAAAGAGGATGTTTTGTTTTTAAATCAATTTCCGGTAGATTATATAGGTTTTGTGTTTTATCCTCGGTCCCCAAGGTATGTAGGAGAAAATATAGACCAACTTTTGGGTTGTGTAAGAGTAGGGATTAAAAAAGTAGGGGTATTTGTTAATCCTAATTACGAAGAGGTAAAAAAGGCCTTAGACATTGGGATAGATTTAATTCAGCTTCACGGAGAGGAAACGGTTGAATTTGCTCAAAAAATAGGGCTTACAAGAGTAATAAAGGCCTTTAGAGTTAAAGATAAAATAGAACCAGAAAAGGTTTTACCTTGGAAAAAAGCTTATGCCATTCTTACCGATACGTTTGTAAAGGGGATACCTGGAGGAACAGGTCAAACCTTTAACTGGAGTTTAGCTAAGATTCTTGTCGACCAAGGTTATAAAGTCTTTTTAGCAGGAGGCTTAAACCCAGAAAACGTAAAAGAAGCTATTTTAACCGTATGTCCTTATGCCATAGACCTTTCTTCAGGAATAGAAGCCTCCCCTGGAATAAAAGACCATCAAAAAATAAAAAAGCTCTTTGCCCAATTAATTTAAACTACATATCCTGCAGAGGATACAGAAACTGCCGAGCCCTGACCAAAAGGAACAAACTCCTGATGGTATAGGTCTAATTTTCCTTTAGCCCCTAATTTTTCCATGATAAGTTTAGTAAGATAAAGAGTAGAAAGACCGCATACTTTTAAAGGTAAGGTTTGTTTAGCTTTTTCTAAAAACTCCTCTTTGGTTCCATCAAAAGTAAGTTGTAACAAGGCTTTATCGTTTTCTAAGGCTATTTGGGCATGTTCTTCAGAAACCTCAAAGGGGTCTCCATATCTTAATCCGAGATGACAAAAATCTATACCTAAAACCAAATAGGTATGTTCATCTTCCATCAACTGGGCTAAACCCTCGACAAACCTATTTGTAAGTTCTGGATTTTCAAAAAGAGTAGGCATAGGACCTACTAAAACAGGTAAAACCATAAACTGGTCTTTTAAAAGATAATGCAAAAACAGGGCTTGAAATTCTATAGAATGTTCTAACCGATGGGCTATGTGGTCAGGGAAAACCTCTATCTTTTTAGAATTAGTTAAAAAAAATAAGCCTCCCCTATCGTTTTTTATCAACCCAAAAGGAGTAGCTATGTCTTTAGTAAGCACAGAAAAAGGAAGGTCTAAATGATGTCCTACCCCTAAAATTATTATTCTAGCCCCAGGAGGTAATTTAAACCTGTTATAACTTTCAGCATAAGATCTAGCAGCTGCTTTTATGTCTATATGAGGGGCTATCAAAATTTTAGGGGGATTGGCAGACTCAGAAGAACCAAGTTTTAGGATGTCTTCAACAAAAAATTTTGCCTCGGCTGCAGATAAAGGATAGGCTGAATTAGCATGAGCCATAGCCCTAAAAGGATAAGAAAACCATTTAGAATAAGCTTTTTCTTTGATTTCTTCAAAGGTTTTAGACCATAAAAGACCTTTCTCATCTAAAAATTTAACTATTTTTACTACTTCTTCTAAAGGTACCATCTGACCAAACTGTTTGGTTGCTTCAGACTGTAAGTCTCTTAGGTCGTTTTGTCCGTTCATCAAGGCAAGCAAAAAAGCAAGATATTGAGGCACTACTACCAATTCATCTATAAAACCTAAAGGGTCTCTTAAAAAAAATACCGGTTGACCTTCGTGCTCAGCAGGTATTACATCTACATACCTTAAAATGGGCTTATAATCCAAAGGATATTCTAATTCCATCATTCTTCCTCTCCAAAATCTTGTGGAGTCAGGCTTTCGCAAGCCTGTTTTACCAATTTTATAGCTGAATAAAACTCTTCTTCAATAGTTCTTACCCTTACACCAAAGGCTTTTTGTACTGCCTTTCTAACGATCTCTCCTTTAAGAAGAGCGTTATCCCAACCAAACTCTGCATATTTCTGATTAACCACTTGGTTAAGCTCTATCAAAGCTTTCGCCCTCTTTCTTCTTTCTTCTGCTGACTCTTTTAATGGTTTTCTCAAAAACTCGTCTATTTTAGACACAAAACTTTCATAAAAACTGGCTGGAAACTTTGGGTCAAACTCTTCTATAGCAAAACCAAAAGTAATAAACATCGGGTCTTTAAAATAGGTAAACAGCTCTTCTTCTATCAAATTTTCATCTTCTTTAAGCAGGTCTTGATACAATCGATAGGCTTGTTTTGACTTTTCTTTAACGTTTGGGGGCTTTTCGGTGTTAAATTCTAAAATATGATGATAAAGGCTTTCATCTACGATTATTCCCACTATCTCTCTTGCACCTATGTCCTTCATCGCCTCTAAACGATGCTGTCCGTCAACGACATAATATTTTCCGTTTTTATTTACCACTACTATCGGTGTTAAAAACCCTAACTTTTCTATAGCCATCTCTAAATGTTTTTTTAAACTTTCTGAGATATCCCGCTGAAAAGGTGGTCTATGGATTTCTTCTAAATCAAAGATAGCTAAAGTGAGGGGTTGTTTTCTAACAGGGTCATCAAAAGTGGCTATCTCTTTCATAGTCCCCCTCTAATTAATCTTAATCGTTAATCTGCGTTTCTTCTAAGAAAGGTAGGTATATCAAGTACTTCTTCCTCTTCTAAAGAATATTCCTCTATCTTATTAAACTTTTCTTTGCCTTCTCTCCTTCTTAATCCCTCTTCTATGGTTACTACTTTGCCGTTTTTTTCTTCTTTTTTGGATGATTCAAGGCCTGTAGCAATCACCGTAACCCTTAAAGCATCTCCTAAGGATTCATCAAAAACTACACCCCAATATACTTTAGCGTCTGGATGAAGCTCTTTGGCTATCATGGTGGTTATAAATTGAGTTTCTTGAATAGTCAAAGTTTCAGAATGTCCGCTTATATTAAGTAATACACCTTTAGCACCTGAAAGGGTAAGGTCATCTAAAAGAGGACTATAAACTGCCATCTGAGTAGCGATTTCTGCCCTAGAATCTCCTACAGCCTCTCCCATTCCCATCAAAGCCATACCTCCACTTTCACTCATCACTGCCTTAACGTCTGCAAAGTCCAGGTTGATATAACCTGGAGAAAGAATAAGGTCTGAAATACCTCTTACAGCATAATATAATACATCGTCTGCTTTTTTAAACATATCCGACAATCTTTCTTGTGGAGACCCAAGGGTAAGTAAACGGTCGTTTGGAATAGTAATCAAGGTATCTACAAACTTGGAGAGTTCTTCTAAGCCTTGTTCAGCCAATTTTATCCTGTGTCTTCCTTCAAAAGTGAAAGGTTTGGTTACTACCGCTACTGTTAGGATTCCAAGGTCTTTACAAATGTTGGCTATCACGGGAGCTGCACCGGTTCCTGTACCTCCTCCCATACCTGCAGCTATAAAAACCATGTCTGCATCTTTTAACACATCTCTTATCTCTTTTTCGCTCTCCTCGGCTGCTTGTCTACCTACTTCTGGCTTTCCACCTGCTCCCAGTCCTTTAGTAAGTTTTTTCCCCAATTGAATTTTAATCGGGGCTGGGTTTAATTCAAGGACCCTGTAGTCTGTGTTAGCCACTACAAATTCTACCCCTACAAGTTTATTTCTAATCATGTTAGCGATAGCATTGCCACCAGCTCCACCTACTCCCACTACCTTAATGTTAGGTTGAACCTTCACTTCTTCATCTAAGAGCTCAAAAGAGATACCCATGTTATCCTCCTTTTAAAAATTTTTTGTATATTTTTTTTAATTTTTCTAAAAATCCTTCTTCCTTTTCTGTTGGTTCCGTTTTTTCTCCATAATTATAGGCATAAAGAAGCATACCTACTGCAGTAGAAAATTGGGGATGAGAAACTTCCTCTGTAAGTCCTGCAAGTCTTATAGGATAACCTATCCTTGCTGGGAGGTCAAACATCTGGTCTGCCAAATAAACTAAACCAGGAATAAGAGAAGAACCACCGGTAATTACTATTCCACTTCCTATCTTAGACTTTAGATCAAAACCTCTAAACTGGCTTGCAACCTCTTTCCGAAGTTCTCTCTCAATCAACTCAAAAAGCTCTTTGACTCTTGGTTCTAAAATCTCTGCCAAAAATTTCTTATTTACCTTTCTCGGAGGACGATTACCGATACCTGCTACTTCTATAATTTCGTCCTCTTCCACCAGTTCCCTTAAACATACCCCTTTTTCTATTTTAAGTTTTTCTGCTTCTCTTCTTGAAGTCCTAAGCCCAACCGCCAAGTCGTTAGTTAGATGCTCTCCTCCTACCTGAATAGAAAAAACATCTCTTAATACGTTATCCCAGTAAATGACCACATCCGTAGTGCCTCCTCCAAAATCCAAAAGCACTACCCCTAATTCTTTTTCTTCTGGGGTTAAAACCGCCTCGGCTGAAGCAAGCCCCTGAAAGATAACCCCATCAACCCCTAAGTTAAGGTTCTCAAAACATCTAAGCAAGTTCTGCAAAGAAGAACGATTACAAACGATAAGTTTTACATGAGCTTCCAACCTTACCCCTGTCATTCCTACAGGCTGTAAAATACCCCCTTGTTGGTCTAAGATAAACTCTTGCGGTATTACATGTAGGATTTCAGTCTCAGGGGGTAGGTTTAAATTTTGAGCTGAACGGAGCACCTCTTCTACATCCTCTTCTGTTACACACTTTTGCTTTAAAGCTACAACTCCCATTCCTGGAATGGTTTTAATGTGAGCACCTGCTATACTCACATATACACTTCCTATTTCTACTTTAGCCTGTGTTAAAGCCTTTTCTATAGCATTCTTAATACTCTGGGTGGCTTCATCAATGTTTAAAACCATACCCTTTTTTAAACCTTGAGAAGGTGCTATACCGATTCCAGTAACCCAAAGTTCTCCTTCTCTTTCTTCTCCTATCAAAGCACATACCTTGGTAGTCCCTACATCTACCACCAAAATCCCTACTTCCTTGCCCATCTTATCACTCCCTAAATTTAATTAAAGCTTGTCCTACAGGGTAGTCTAATCTAATCAACTCTATCTTTTCTGTCTGCCCTTTTTCATACAGATATGCCATTATTTTGTCTAAATTTTTATAAAAGTAAACCCAATCTTTTTCAGCAATCAAAGGTAAATAGATTTTTATCTTATTTTTAGTAAGTATAATCATTTTACTGTCTTCTAATTCAATTTTAGAAATGTTTTCGTAAACAGGCAAATAATTTTTATTGTTTTTTAACCAATAAAGAAACTCAAAAAGTTTATCTTTTAACATCTCATTTTTAATTTCTAACACCGGATAAAAGAAGTAATCTTCCGGTAATATCCCCTCCATAATAACGCCTTTTTTGTCTACTAAATACCCTTTATTATTTTTGATTAAAATAGCCAATGGTTCTCTTTCCTTAATAATAAACTCTAAAGTACCAGGTAAACGCCGAACAATCGTTACTTCCTCTATGTTTTCATTAGAAAGGATCCTTGCCCTCAAGTCTTTTAAAGAAATGGTAAAAAAGCGCTCCCCTCCTTTAAGCTCAGCAAGTTTAATAATTTCTTCTTTACTTACCCTTTTAGTAGGAGAAACCTTAACCTCTTTCAAAACAAAAAGGTCGGTAAAATAAAGCACATAAAACACTAAGGCTAACAACCCTAATATCCCGATAGTTCCCCAAAAAAAAGGACGTTTTAATAAACTAAAAAATCTACCCATTTTTTATCCCCAAGAACTTTACCTCAGGCTCTAAACTCACCCTAAACTTTTCCCAAACCTTATTTCGGGCTATTTTCATCAACTCTAAAACCTCTTTAGCCTTAGCTTTACCTAAATTTACGATAAAGTTAGCATGTTTTTTAGAAATCTCTGCCTCTCCTACCCTATAACCTTTTAAACCACAGGCCTCTATCAACTGTCCAGCATAATAACAAGGAGGGTTTTTAAACACCGAGCCAAAGGTTCTTTTAGAAAGGGGTTGGGTAAGCCTTCTTTTATTTAAAAACTCTAACACCTTACTTTTTACCGCCTCTTTCTCTGTTTTTTTAAGTCTAAACTCTACTTCTAAAATCACTCCTTCTTTTTTAAACCTTCTATAGCTCCAGTCTTCTTCTTTGGGCTCAAAATAGGTTAATACTCCTTCTTGGTAAAGATAGACCTTTTTTACTATTTGAGAAATACTCCTTCCAAAAGCCCCTGCGTTCATCTTAACTATTCCACCTATAGTGGCAGGAACCCCTGCCAAAAACTCTAACCCAGAAAACCCTCTTTTCAAACACAAACTTAAAAGCTCGTTAACACCAACACCAGCCTTGACCTTCAGAATTACTTCTTCTTTTTCTTCTTTTACGAACTCTATCCCTTTTAACTTTCTAAAACTTATTACCATCCCGTTAAATCCTTCGTCGGCTACTAAAAGATTGCTTCCTCCACCTAAAATATAATAAGGAAATTTTATACTCTCTAAAAACTTTAACAATCTAATCAAACTCTCTTCTTCTGACGGAAAAACAAAAAAATCGCAAGCCCCGCCTATCTTGATGGTAGTATAAGGAGCCAAAGGTTCTTTTTCTAAGTAAACAATTTTATTTTTTTCTAAAAATTCTTTAATTTTTTCTTTCATCGCTTTCTAAAATCAAACGATGTAGTTTATAAATGTTTCCTGCACCCATCGTGATGACCACCTGGTTTTCATCTACAATCTCTTCTAAAAATTCTTTTACCTTTTCCAGATTTTCTCCAAAAAAGGTAGGCTTTCCTCCTCTTAAGTTCTTAAGGTTTTCAAAAAGAATAAAACCCGAAACCCCAGGAATAGGATTTTCGCTGGCAGGATAAATCTCGGTCAACACCAAAATATCAGGTTCCTTTAAAACTAATAAAAATTTATCCCAAAGAAACTTAGTCCTGGTATAACGATGGGGTTGGAAAACCAATACGATTTTTTTATCTTTATAAACCTTTCTTAAGGCCTCAAGAGAAGCTTTTATCTCAGTAGGATGATGAGCATAATCGTCTATCAAAACCGACCCTCTCCAAAAACCTTTATGTTCAAGCCTTCTTCCTGCCCCTTTAAATTCCTGTAAAATTTCTATCACTTGTTTTATAGGTAATGCGAGCTCTAAACCCACCCCTATAGCTGCTAAAGCGTTACAAACATTATGTTTACCAGGGATAGAAAGCCTCATCTGTCCTAAAACTTTTTCCTTAAACATAACCTTTACTAAAGGATACCCTTCATCTTCGTCTAAAATCTCTGCCCTCAGTTGATTGTCTGCCGAAAAACCATAAAGTAAAAAGGGACCCCTAATCTCTTGGAGCACCTCTTTTATTCCTGGATCATCTCCGCATAAGATAACCTTTCCTTCTGGAGAACATTTTTTTATAAAATTGATAAACGCCTTTTTAATGGCATTAAAGTCTGCATAAAAATCTAAATGTTCTACATCGATGTTGGTAATTACCTCTATGTAAGGGTTATAACATAAAAAGGAGCCGTCGCTTTCATCGGCTTCAGCTATTAAATAATCTCCTTTACCTAAAAGAGAATGAGTTTTTATGTTGGTTATGATACCTCCTACTACTACCGTAGGGCTTTTATCCAATTTAAGCAACATCTCTGCTATCATGGAGGTGGTTGTAGTCTTACCATGAGAACCTGCAACCACGATACTTTTAGGGTAAAGGTTCATTACCTCAGCTAACATCTGTGCCCGAGGAATAACCCAAATGCCCATTTCTTTAGCCTTAGAAAGCTCTGGATTATCTTGAGAAATCGCAGAAGAATAGACCACTACATCTATTTTTTTAAGATGGGCTTCATCATGTTGATAATAGACTTTGATACCCTGTTTTTCAAGCATTTCAGTATATTTGCTTTTATTGATATCGCATCCGCTTACCTTGTGCCCTAAGGAATGAAGGATCATCGCTAAACTGCTCATTCCTACACCGCCAATTCCTATAAAATGTATCCTCTTAGGTCCTTCTTTATGCCCCAAAAACTTAAACATTATGCAACCTCTCAAGTTCTTCGATGATAATCCTTTCTGGGAAAGGGACATAAAAACTTTTCATAGCCTCAGACATTTCTTCCAGTTTTTTCTTATCCTTAAGCATATCTTTTAACACCTCTAAAACCCTTTCTGGGGTAGCTTCTCTTTGATCTATAACTACTGCCCCTCCTTTTTCTGCTACCCTTAAAGCATTTTTCTTTTGATGGTCTCTGGTAGCATAGGGAAAAGGTATAAAAACAGCCGGTAATCCTACCGCAAAAAGCTCTGCCAGGGTTGTAGCCCCTGCCCTTCCTAAAAACAGGTCTACTTGAGAATAAGCCCATCCCATATCCTCTATAAAAGGGAAAACCTTAAGTCTTTCTTGAAAACTTTTAGAAATTTTTTGTGCATAACCAGCTTTAACCTTTTCGTACTCATCAAGGCCTGTCTGATGAATAATCAATAAATCTTTAAATTCCTCTAACAACCGAGGCACTATCTCTACCGATAACTCATTGATAAACTTAGCCCCCAAACTTCCGCCTAAAATCAAAACCCCTAAACCTTTATGTTCCTTAGGTTTTTTGGTTAAAATAGTCTTTCTCACAGGATTTCCTGAAAAAACTACCTTTTTTGAGGGGAAAGCCTTTTCACTTCCCTTAATACTTATAAAAACTTTGTCTACCAAACGAGAAAGTATCTTGTTGGCTAATCCTGGTTCCACGTTTTGCTCATGAAGGGCGGTTATTTTTTTTCTTAATTTACCTGCAAAAACCACAGGAAAAGAGATATATCCCCCTGTAGCAAAAATAATGTCTGGATTAAGGGTTTTTATAATCTGGTCAGCCTTTAAAATAGCTTTTAACATCTTTAACCCAGCCCTAAATTTATCTAAAACCGACCTTCCTAAAAATCCTTCTGCCTCAAGCTCATAAACTTTAAAAGGTCTGTCTTTAAGGATGGTTTTTTCTATCCTTCTTGTGCCAGAAACAAAAAACACCTCCCTACCCAGCCTCTGCAATTCTTCAGCCACAGCTATCCCTGGGAAAAGATGGCCTCCTGTTCCTCCAGCAACTATCAACCACCTCAATGGTACACCTCGTTTATTTCTTTCTCTTTAAGGAAGAGGGGGGCGTATTTTAAAACTAATTCTCTAAAAACTTCTCCTCTTTCTTCGTAGTTTTTAAATTGGTCAAAACTAGAGCAAGCAGGGGATAAAAGTACACAATCTCCTGGTTCAGCCAATTTTAAAGCTATGGCTACAGCCTGGGACAAAGTCTCTGCAAGGTAAGTTTCTACTACCTGTCCTAATTCTTCAGTTATCACATACCTTGCTTCCCCCATCAAAACTAAAGCTTTAACCTTTTCTTTAATATAAGGAATTAAAGGACTATACGAAGCTCCCTTATGTTTTCCTCCCATGATAAGGATAAACCTGCCTTCAAGCCCTTTTAAAGCCTGAAGGGTAGCGTCTACATTAGTAGCCTTAGAATCGTTAATAAAACTTACCCCTCCCACAGAGGTGATATATTCAATCCTATGAGGAAAGCCTTCAAACTCAGTTACTAACTTTTCTATACTTTCTTGAGAAGCTCCTATCAGTCGAGCCCCTAAACTTGCAGCTATATAGTTTAGTTTATTGTGTAAACCTAAAAGCCTAAATCCTTCTAAAGAATATACCTCCTCTTTTCCCTCTATCCTTAACACAAAATGCTTCTCATCTTTTAAATAGGCTTGGGCTCCGTCTTCCTCTTTTTCCGAAAACCGATAAACTTTACCCTTTACCAAGTCTTTAAACTTTGAAAACCAAGGTTCTTTTAAAGGAAGGACGCTATAATCTTCTAAGGTCTGATTTTCAAAAAGCCTATATTTAAAATAGGCATATTCTTCTTCAGATTCATACCTTTCTAAATGGTCAGGGGTAATGTTAAGCAAAAGCCCTACCTTAGGTCTAAAGGTATAGATGGTTTCCAGCTGAAAACTTGAGACTTCAAGCACTAATTTATCTACCTTGGTATTAAGGTAAATCAACTCCGAAAGAGGTATCCCATAGTTACCTCCGGTAAAAACCTTATAGCCTGAAAGCTTTAAAAGTTCTGAAACCATAGCGGTGGTGGTGGTTTTACCGTTGGTCCCGGTAATAGCTATAGCCTGGTCTTTTTTTTCTAAAAACTGCCAAGCAAGCTCAAGCTCCCCTAAAACGGGAATACCCTTTTTTAAACAATCTCTATAAACCTCTCTTGGAATACCTGGACTTACCACTACTAAATCAGCCTGGGAAAAGTCTTCTAAAGCATGCCCTCCAAACTTAAATTCAACCCCTTGGGTTTCAAACTGAGAGATAAGAGTAGGGTTAAACTTTTCTCTTGGATTAGCCTCAGAAACCAAAACTTGAGCACCTTTTTTTATTAAAAGTTTAGTAGCCGCCTGTCCACTTCTACCAAAACCGATGACTACAACCCTTTTACCTTCAACTTCCATTTTCTTTCACCTACCTAATTTTTAAAGTGCTTAAGGCTAAAAGTCCAAAAATTATAGAAATAATCCAAAACCTTACCACTACTTTGTTTTCTGGCCATCCTAAAAGCTCAAAATGATGGTGTAGTGGAGCCATCTTAAAAATTCTTTTCCCGTGAGTAAGCTTAAAATAACCTACCTGGAGCATCACCGAAAGGGCTTCCATAACAAAAAGAGCTCCAGCTATCACCAACAAAAATTCTTGTTTTACTAAGATCGAAATAGCCCCTAATCCTGCCCCCAAACCTAAGGAACCCACATCTCCCATAAAAATTTCTGCTGGATACGAATTATACCATAAAAACCCTAATCCCGCTCCTATAAATATGGCACAAACGATGGCTAATTCACCGGCATAAGGGATGTAAGGCAACAAAAGATAGGTAGAAAACTTCATGTTTCCTGCTACATAACTTAAAACACTGTAAACCCCGGCAACTACTATAAAAGGCACTATGGCCAATCCATCAAGCCCGTCTGTAAGGTTCATCGCGTTAGAACTGCCAAGAATAACCAACATACTAAACAGCAGATACCCTACCCCTAAGTCTAAGGCTAAGTTTTTAAAAAACGGAAAAACCAACTGAGAAGAAAAATTAAGCCCATTAAAAAGTAAGAGATAGAAAACCCCTACCAAAAAAAGTTGAAGTAAAATTTTTTCCCTAGCCTTAAGTCCTAAATTTTTCTTTCTTTTGATCTTAAGATAGTCATCCAAAAATCCTATCAAACCAAAACCTATGGTTACCAAAAGAACCAACCATACAAACGGATTAGAAAACCTACACCAAAGAAGACAAGAAATTAGAATAGAAAAAAGAACTATCGTCCCTCCCATCGTAGGAGTTCCAGTCTTTTTTTTATGATGTTCAGGTCCCTCTTCTCTTACTATCTGACCAAACTGTTTTAGTTTCATAAACCTGATAAACGGAGGCATCAAAAAATAGACCAAAAAGAAAGCGGTAATAGCCCCGCAAATCATTCTAAAAGTAATGTATTTAAAAACGTTAAAAACCGAAAAATAGTCGCTTAAAGAATATAAAAAATAGTAAAGCATCTATTCAAGCTCCTCCAAAAGTCTTTCTACTACCCTTTCTAATCTTAATCCCCTTGAGCCTTTTACTAAAATAGCGGTATCTTCAGTAAACATCTCTTTAAGTTTTAAAAACCTGAGGTTTTCCAAAAATTGTTCTGTAGTTTCAAAAACCTCACAAGGCTTAGGGGAAAAGGTGCAGGCATAAAATTTAGCATTTCTTCCTATAAAATAGCCTTGGTCAGCTACTTCCTTAGCCAGATCTCCTATCTCCTCATGATACTTTTTGCTTTCAGGACCTAACTCTAACATATCTCCTAAAATAACCACCTTCTTTAGATATCCTGAAAGGTCTCTTAAAAGCTCTAAAGCTGCCCTCATAGAGCCTGGATTGGCATTATAAGTATCGTCTATCACCAAAAACCTTCCCTTTTTGTAACTCTTAGCCCTTTGATAAAAAGAAATTTCTTTTTCTACTTTCTCTAAAATAGCTTCCCACTCTAAGTTAAGGCTTAAACCTATCCCTATGGCTGCAAGAAGGTTTAAAAGATTATGCTTACCTATATCTGGCAAGTGAAAGGGTTGCTTTTGATTTTTAAAAATCCATTCCCCTTTAAGTCTATCTCCCTCTATACTTAGATTTTGAACCCTCAAGTCTGCCCCTTCTTCAAAACCAAAAGAAATCTTTTCTTGATTAAAAACCTTTACCCTTTCTCTTAGGTTTTCTTGATCATAGAAATAGACCAATCTTCCGTTGGGGTCTGTGTTTTTAAAAAGAGATACTTTTTCTTCTAAAACCCCTTCCAAAGAGCTAAGACCCTCTAAATGAGCAGGGTATACACAGGTAATCACAGAAACCTGAGGGAACACTATTTCTGACAAACGTGCTATCTCGCCAGGGACGTTAGTCCCGAGTTCTAAAACAGCTACCTCGGTACCTTCTTTGATAGAAAGAATAGAAAGGGGGACCCCTATCAAGTTATTATAGTTGGCTAAGTTTTTATAGGTTTTAAAAAACTTGGAAAGAATTTCAAAAGAAAGTTCTTTTGTTGTAGTCTTTCCGCAAGAACCGGTTATGGCGACTCCTACAAAGTTAAGCTTTTTTCTCCAAAATTTAGCAAAATCTCCTAAAGCTTGCAAAGTGTCTTTTACCAAAATAACGGTTAACGTTTTAGGCAATTCTTCTAATCTAAAACCTGAAGGAAAACGAGAAATAACCAACCCTTTAGCCCCTTTATCTAAAGCCTCTTTCCAGAAATCATGTCCGTCAAAGTTTTTCCCTTTTAAAGCCCAAAACAAATACCCTGGCTTTATAACCCTGGTGTCGGTAGAAATCCCTCTAAAACTTGAGCTCATGTCTCCGTTTAGCAAAATCCCAGAAGCAGCCCTTACAATCTCTTCAGTCAAAAAATGGTTATCTATGTTCATTTTAGATACTCCTTGTTTAGTCTTTTAATAGTCTCTAAAACCTCGTCTTGGTCAGAAAAGGGATATCTTTTTCCTTGAATTTCTTGGTAAGTCTCATGCCCTTTACCTGCAATTACCAATATATCTCCTTTTTCTAAAAGGTTTATAGCAGCCTCTATGGCTTCCTTTCTATCAGGGATAACCTTACAGGGTTTTACCCCTTTTAATCCTTGTTTGATATCTTGAATTATACGCTCAGGGTCTTCAAATCGTGGGTTATCAGAAGTAATGATTAAATAATCAGATAGATTCTCAGCCACCTCCCCCATAAGAGGCCTTTTGCCAGGATCTCGGTTGCCTCCACAACCAAACACCACTATAAGCCTATTCTTTTTTAAAGGAAGTAAACTTTTTAAAACATGTTCTAAAGCAGATGGGGTATGCGCATAATCTACAAAGATTTTAGCCCCTCTAAACTCTGCAACCAGCTCTAACCTTCCTACTGGATTTTTAAGGGTTTCTAATCTGGAACATATTTCTTCCTTAGAATAGCCCAAGGCCATCAAAATCCCAACAACCGTAGCCAAATTTTTGGCTTGATATTCTCCAAAAAGGGAAGTTTTAACCCTGTATGCCTCCCCTGTATTTAAAAACTTTAACTCTACCTCAAGGCCCTCTTCTAAACCTAAAATTTCTACCCTTAAAGTCCCGTTGTTTACAACTAAAATCCTATCTTCAGACAAGAAGTCTTTTAATTCTTGATAAAGTCTCTTACCAGATTCTGTTTCGAAGGACAAAACTGCCTTTCCCTCTGGGGCTAAATATTCGGTAAAAAGCTTTTTTTTGGCCTGATAATAGTCTTCCATCGTTTTATGGTAGTCTAAATGATCTCTTGAAAGATTGGTAAAGCCGGCTACCTCAAACTTAAGCCCTGTTATCCTTCCTTGATCTAAGGCATGAGAAGAAACTTCCATAACACAAGCTTTAAACCCTTTTTCTACCATTTCTTTCATCAGACCCGCCAATCTTATGAGAGAAGGCGTAGTCTCTGTAGCAGGAATTCTCCTTTCTATTTCATAAAAAATAGTTCCCACATAACCGGTTTTTATCCCCAAGGTTTGTAAAAGGGTTTTAGTAAAATAACATACAGATGTTTTTCCATTAGTTCCGGTAACTCCTATAAGGGTTAATGTTTTCTCAGGGTGGTCAAAAAAATTAAGCACTATCTGAGAAAGGGCTTTTTTAACGTCTTTTACCCGAATTTGATAAACCCCTTGCAGTTTTTTTTCGGTTTCTACAGGTGTTTCTCTAACGATAACTTTAGCCCCTCTTTCAACCGCCTCATCTATAAAATCTTCTCCTCTAAAAGAAGTCCCTTTTCTGGCAATAAAAACATAACCTTCAGAAACTTCCTTGGAATTGTCTGAAACACCATAAACCGGTTGATTTAACCAACTCTCATCCTTTGGATAAACCTCTAATATTTCTACTTCTTTTAGTATCTCTTTTAATGGTTTCATAACAGTTCTGCAAACCAGGCATCAAATTTTTCAGAAGCTGGACTAAGTTTGTTATCTTCCTTGTTACCTTCGGGAGCACCAGATTTTTCCTTTAAAGCCGCTATCAACATCTTTCCGTCTTTAAAATAAACCCTCACCACCGTTTTATCAATAAAAAACATTCTTTTTTCTTTAGGAAAACTGCTTAAATCAGGATTACAAATCCTGTTCGATTTTTTAACAAAATCCACAGACATCTCCTTTCCACAAAGATTGGTTAAAAAGTATCCGCCCAAATCCCATAAACTTATTTTTTGATTCTTATTAGGGATGCCAAAAATTGATGAAAGATAGGTTTCTTCAAACAATGGTTTTTCTTTATCGTCTATGTAAGCCAACACCTCACCGGTAGAAAGGTCTATCTCAGCTAAACCCACTTGATACCTACTTTCTAATTGTTTTTTAACATTTATAAACTTTCTTTCCTTTTTCAAGTCTAACGATAAAACCAACGGTTCTCCCTTTTGCAAGAGATGATCAAACTTTTTTTCTAAACCAGATACTCCATAACCGTTAAAAGTCTCTCCAATAAGAAAGTCCATCTCTGGGACAAGGTTTTTTCTCTTAAAAGACCTTTCTATAAGCACATTTTCTTCCTTAGCCAGTTTTTCTACCTCATCTAAGGTCAGGTCTTCAGAAAGAAGAACTATTCCTTTTTTGGGTAGGTTTAAGGTTGAGGGTAGATAATTTTTAACGACTGGAGGGATGGTGTTAGCCATCCAATTATCGTTTTTAATTACATAATAGGCCTTGTGATTTTCCAAGGTAATCACCAAAGGTTCTAAGTTCCTATCAAAGATGTAGCCGCGTTTTACCTCAGGGACAGAAGGTTTACCGGTAACCTTTTCTACAGAAAAATTAAGCACCACAATCAAGAAAAGAAAAAAGGCACACAAAAAACCCCATAAACTATAATAATCTCTTTTACTCATTTTAGCGAAATGTAATCTCCTTCTTGAGGTGGTCTTAATCCAAGTTTTTTAGCCTTTTCTAATACCACCTCTCTGCTGGTTAAGCTATAAAACTGGCTTTTCAATTCTTTATTTTTACTAAGAAGCTGATGTTTTTCTACTTTTAACCTAATCCATACGTAAGTTTTATAAGCAGTGGCGACTGACATCACAAACAACAAAACTACGGTTAAAATTAAAGAGACATTAAACACCCATTGCTTTATCCAATCTTTAAGACAAACTTTTTCTGTATTTTTTTTCTGATCGGTTGAGGTCTTATTGCTTTTAGAGTCTAAATGGGGCCTATATACCAAAGTTCTGTTAGCCATCATATCCTTTCTCCCACCCTTAATTTGGCACTACGTGCCCTTGGATTTCTTTTTATCTCTTCTAAGGTTGGCACAACCGGTTTTTTTAACACCGGTTTTAACCTTGGGTCTGATTTAAACCAGTTTTTTACCACCCTATCTTCTAAAGAATGGAAAGAAATTATCGCTATCCTTCCCCCTGGTTTTAAAACCTCCGGCACCTCGTTTAAAACCTTTTCTAAGTTTTTAAGCTCTTCGTTTACCTCTATCCTTAAACTTTGAAAAATAACAGCCAAAAGACTTTTTCTGGTGGTTTTATAAAACTCTTTGACCGCCTCTACCAAATCTTGGGTGGTTTTAAAGGATTTTCTTTTTCTTTTTTCACCGATAAACTGAGCAAATCTTATAGCGCTTGGGACTTCACCTTTTAAAAACACTTGCGCAAGTCTTTTTACATCATAGGTATTCAAAATCTTTTCGGCGGTAATCTCTGTTTCTAAGTTCATCCTCATGTCTAAGGGTTCATCCTTTTGAAAGGAAAAACCTCTTCCAGAATGTTCTAACAAAAAAGAAGAAAGGCCAAGGTCTAAAACTATTCCGTCTGCCAAAACCCCTTCTTTTTCTAAAACATCTTTTATATAAATAAAACTTTTATTAAACAGTTTTACCCTCTTTCCGTATTTACTTAATCTTTTTTTAGCCAACTCAAAAGACGGTTCGTTCCATTCAAAACCATATAAAACCCCTGTAGGAGAGGATCTTTCAAGAATGGCTTCGCTATGCCCCCCCATCCCTACCGTTCCATCTACATAAACCTTATCTTTGGTTACCTGAAGCAAACCTAAAACCTCCTCCAAAAGCACAGGCTCATGGAAAAAAATACCTTACCCCCTGGTAAGATAAGGGTTTATCATCTGCATAATCTGATTAAAGTTGTCTTTCGTTTGTTTAAACCTGGCCTCTAACTGAACAGGGTTCCATATCTCAAAATGATAAAGCATACCTAACAGCACTACCTCTTTTTCTAAAGAAAACTCTTCTCTCAATGATTGTGGTAAAAGGATTCTTCCTTGCTTATCAGGCTGACATTCCTCAGCAGAGCCTAAAAAATACCTTATGTATTCTCTTACCTCAGGTACGTCCCAAGGTAGACTTAACAACTTTTCTTCTATCTTTTGCCATTCCTCTACAGGATAGGCTACTAAACACTCAGGATAGTTGGTAATCACTAAGTTTTCACTCCCATACTTAACCCTTAGAACTTCTCTAAACTTAGCAGGAAGACTGAACCGCCCTTTTTCATCTAAACTATGTTTAAACTTTCCTCTAAACATTTTATTCCACTTTTTACCACTATATACCACTTACAATATTAAAAACTCATTAAAAGTCAAAACCAATTTTTTAAATTTAAAAAAATATTCCCTTTT
>Ga0072500_150474_pt1 | contig 17852 bp, 15 predicted proteins | sample GBScelen77Swater_FD_63803 | JGI IMG/M metagenome (GOLD analysis project Ga0072500, IMG submission 63803) | Hot spring microbial communities from Great Boiling Spring, Nevada - cellulolytic enrichment S 77C v2 (version 2) | ecosystem: Environmental > Aquatic > Thermal springs > Hot (42-90C) ...
AATTATAATACTAAATTACAAAAAATCAAGTTATTTTGTGGATAAAAATTCTACAGCAAAGATTTTAATTTTTTTAATAAGTTCTTCCAAAGACAAACCTGCTTTTACAAAATATTCTTTTGCTCCTAAATTCTTTCCTCTTTCGATATCCTCTGGTTGTCCTAAATTTGATATTATAAAAACAGGAATTTTTTTTAAATTTTCATCTTTATTGATTTCTTCTAAAACAGAAAATCCGCTTTTTTTAGGTAATATAATATCCAGTAAAATCAGATCAGGTTTTTCAGTAACAATTTTTTCTAAAGCTTCTTCTCCATCTTCTGCAGAAATAACTTCAAAATTTTCATTTTTTAATTTTCTTTCCAATAATAATCTCAAAAATTTGTCGTCTTCTACTATTAAGATTTTCATTATTATTGTCATTATAACAAAAATTATAAAAAAATTACAAAATAAAAAGATTCTTAATTATCCGGGCTGGACTCAGCTAAGAATATAGTTATGGATATTTTAAAACAGAATTGGTCCATCGCCAGGTTCCCCTAGCGATACCTTGTTACGACTTAGCCCTAGTCATCACCCCTACCCTAGTCCTACTATAAGTAGGGTTTCGGGTAGAGATGACTCCTCTGGCCTGACGGGCAGTGAGTGCAAAGGCCGAGAACGTATTCACCGCGGCATAGCTGATCCGCGATTACTAGCGATTCCGCCTTCATGGAGGCGAGTTTCAGCCTCCAATCCGAACTGAGCCAGGCTTTTAGGGATTAGCTCAGCCTTGCGGCCTTGCAACCCGCTGTACCTGGCATTGTACCATGTGTGTCGCCCCAGGCATAAGGGCCATGCGGACCTGACGTCATCCCCACCTTCCTCCGGCTTGAAGCCGGCAGTCCCCTGTGACACGTGTAACACAGGGCAGGGGTTGCGCTCGTTGTGCCACTTAAGGTTACAGTTCACACCACGAGCTGACGACGGCCATGCAGCACCTGTGCTTGCCCGCCGGATAAAATCCGGCTTCTCCTTTCTTTCGAAAGGAGCATTAAGACAAGCATGTCAAGCCTGGGTAAGGTTTTTCGGTTACTATCGAATTGAACCACATGGTCCACCGCTTGTGCGGCCTTCCGCCTATTCCTTTGAGTTTCGGCCTTGCGGCCGTACTTCCCAGGCGGGGTGCTTAACGCGTTAGCTTTACCCCAGAGAGGGTCGAATCTCCCCAGAGTTAGCACCCATAGTTTACAGCCAGGACTACCCGGGTATCTAATCCGGTTCGCGCCCCTGGCTTTCGCCCAATCAGCGTCAGAACTGCCCTAGCCGGCTGCCTTCGCCTTCGGCGTTCCGCACGATATCAACGGATTTCACCCCTACACCGTGCGTTCCGCCGGCCCCTGGCAGTCTCTAGGAATACAGTATCTTTCCCATTCCTTGAGGTAGGCTCAAGGATTTAAGGAAAGACTTGTATTCCCGCCTTTGGGCCCTTTACGCCCAGTAAATCCGGGTAACGCTTGGGACCTTCGTCTTACCGCGACTGCTGGCACGAAGTTAGTCGTCCCTTATTCGTGGAGTACTGTCAACCTTGCACAAAGTGTACAAGGCTTCATCCTCCACAAAAGGCGTTTACACCCCGAAGGGCTTCTTCCGCCACGCGGTGTCGCTGGGTCAGGCTTTCGCCCATTGCCCAAGATTCTCGGCTGCTGCCTCCCGTAGGAGTAGGGCCCGTGTCTCAGTGCCCTTGGCGGGGAACACCCTCTCAGGCCCCCTACCGGTCTTAGCCTTGGTGGGCCATTACCCCACCAACTAGCTGATCGGCCGCGCCCCCTTCCTGGAGCGGACTTATCGCCCCTTTACCTATCCTTACTTGTGTAAGGATAGGACCATCGAGGATTAGTCCCCTTTCGGGGGTTATCCTCGTCTCCAGGGTAGGTTAGGCACGTGTTACTGCCCCGTTTGCCACGTATCATGAAGTAGAAAAAATCTACTTCATGACCGTACGACTTGCATGCCTTATCCACACCGCGAGCGTTCACCCTGAGCCAGGATCAAACTCCCATATAAAGTCCAGCCCGGATAATTAAGAATCTTTCTTAAAAAGTCATAAGGGTGCAATTTTTACAACAAACACAAAAATTGCTTTATTAAAAATTATACTCAAATCTTTATAAAATTTCAAGAACTATTATATTTACTTATTCTTATTATTTTCTTTAATTTTTTGAATCAAATACTTTTGTTCTTCTTTTAAAGTAGAATAAATTATATGACCATTTTCATACATTCTAATAACCTGACTTTCTTCAGATACAGTATAGACCGTAGTACTATCTAGAATTAAAGATGCAGTAATAGCAGTAATATGCCTAGTATGAACTTTTTCTTTAAAACCAAATGCCTGAGAAAGATCTTCTCCTCTTAACTTTAACTTTTCTAATGCCTTTTTAGGATTTAGATTTATCAAGTATATACCGCTAGCAATTATTATTCCTTCTTTATTAATCAAAACAGCACCGTCAAAATTTTTAAGCATAGAAAAAACTTTAACTAATTCATCAATATTCATGTCTTTTAAATCGTATCGCTTTTCTTCAAACAGATTTTGAGTTTCATCAAGTAAAGCAGAGTACTGAGCATTCCATTCTCTTCTCCATCCTAAAATTACTAACATTCCGAATGGTTTTTTACTCCTTTTTACTAAAGCTTTTAATACTTCCAACAATTTTATTTTCAATCTAGGATCAATATCATTTTTACTATGAGAAGCTATGTATTCTAAAATAAAATTCTCATCATCATTTACAATCTTATGAATCCTTAAAAAATTTAATCTATTTGTTACTGCTTCTATTATTTTCATTTTTCTTATTAATCTTTAATTCATTAATCAATTCTAAAACTACTTCTTTTTCATTCCAAGGAATAGAACCTTCTTTTGTTTCTATAGTTGGCTCAGCGCCCTTGCCTATTAATACAATTATATCATTTTTTTGCGCATTTTCAAATAAATATTTAATAGCTTCACGCCGATCTTCTATGATCTTGTATGGCTTATCAAATTCATATTCTGCTAAATAAGTTTTGACTCCATACTCTATCTCTTTCATAATTTTTAAAGGATCTTCATCAAAAGGATCCTCATTTGAAATAACTATTTCATGACAGTATTTTGCTGCAATTTTGCCAATTTCTGGCCTTTTCCATTTATCTCTAAAACCACCAGCCGAACCTACAAGACATAAAAGTTTTTTTGGTTTAAATATCTCCCAAATATTTTTATAAAGTTCCTCAATAGAATCAGGTGTATGAGCATAATCAATAATTACTTTAAATTTTTTAGTTTGAATTATCTCAAAATGTCCTGGCAAAGGATCGATATCTTTTAAATCATCTTTTACACTTTTAATTGGAATATCTAAACCTTTTAATACACAAAGGGCAGCGAGAATATTATATAGGTTTTGCTTGCCTAATAACTTCGTGAAGTATTTTGCTTCTTTTTTATCTTCAAAATCTTCATTTAAAACAAAATAGCTCCCTTTTGTTGTTAGCTTATAGTTAATTATCTGAAGATGATCTCTTTTTTGCGGATTGCCTTCAAATCCAAATGTTATTTTTCTTTCTGATGGGAATGACAAAAAATAGTCAGAGTAAAAATCATCCAAATTTGCAATAATTGTTTTTTTTAGTAATTTACCCCTAAAATATTTCCTACTTCCTTTTAAAAGGTTTTCAAATAATTTCCCTTTAGCTCTTTTGTAATTTTCAAAGCCTCCATGATGTTCAATATGTTCTGGATGCAAATTGAGAAAAACACATATATCAAAATCTATAAATTTATGCCTATTTTGCCATAAACCTTCAGAGGTTGCTTCTATAACTGCTACTTCGCATTGTTTATTTACAGCAATTCTTAAAAATTCTTGCAAGAACCATCTACCAGGCATAGTTATTCTACTTTTATTTTCAACCTTTTCTTCCCCAAAATAAAAATACATAGAAGATGAAAGTGCTGTTTTTATTCCTAATTTAGAAAGCAAAGTATAGATAAGATAACAAGTTGTAGTTTTACCTTTTGTTCCTGTAACACCTATAACTACAATCTCTTTAGAAGGAAATTTATAATAAATAGCACCAAACAAAGAAAAAAGATAATGATAAAAATTTATCAATGACTTAGGTATTTTACTTCTTATTATTTTTTTTAAATTTTTCAATTTATCAAGCATCTGCATGAATAAATTTTTTTATAATTTCCTCAACCCTTTTTTGAATTTCTACTTCAGAAATCAGTTCTCTTCTAAGCTGGGCTTTCAATTCTCGTATATATTTCCTAATACTCTTCGGTAATTTTTTCTTTAATTTTTTCTCTGATTGTTGAATATTCCCCAACTCCATTTTTAGGATATAATCCATATGCTGGTGCATAATGTGAATTAATCTTGATATTAAAAGTCCCATCTATCCATATGTTTTTATCATAACCTATCCAAATTTCCTTAATATCTTGATTTTTGATCTTTGAAACCTGTCTAATCAAATCTATCATTTCTTTATAATCAAGATTTGTCTCAAAATGACTTTTAGATCCAACAATAAAATTAAAAATCCTGAAAAGATTATCAATGCTTGTTTTCTGCAAATTTTCTTTAAGAGATTTAATAATTATAAACTGATTTTTCATTCGAGTAAAGTCACCATCAGGATAGTATCTTGATCTAATTACAAAGTCTACCCATTCTCCATTCAATTTATATTTACCAGGATATAAAGTATATCCGGTTACTGCGTCTGTTACTGGGTATTTAAGTTCAACTTCTATTCCTCCTAACAAGTCAATAACTTTTTTAACAATAAAAGAATCTACAACAATATATTTTTTTATTTTTAAACCGGTAAAGTTGCTAACTTCAAAAAGAAGTTCATTAATTTTTTTTAAAGAATAAAGCGAATTTATTTTATAAAAATCATTGTTAATTCTAACTATTAAGTCTCTAGGTATGTGGATAATAAAAATTTTATTATCTTTTATATAAACTACAAACATTGCATCAGTATTTTCTGCTCCATAATGATGACCCCCAACTTTTCCTAAAAAAAGAAAAGCTTTTGAATTATCTGGTTTAAAAATTTCTACTATACTTGGTTTAAAAATAAAAACTTTTCTAGAAGTATTCAGAAATTCAAAAATCATATACAATATTAAAGAAAGCATGATAAAAAAAATAAACACTAAAATGGTTTTTTTCATTATTTAACTATTTCGAAAATAAAGTTATCTTGATAATCAATTATTATTTTTTCATTCCTTTTTATTTCTTCTTTCAAAATAACTTCAGATAGTGTACCTAAAATTTCTCTCTCTATTGTCCTTTTAAGTTCTCTTGCCCCATATATTGGATTATATCCCAATTCTATTATTTTTTCTTTAGCATTTTCTTTAAGTTCTATTGTAATCCCAAACTTTTGCAAAAGCATACCATTTAAATCTTTTACTAATATATCTAAAATTTTTTCAACGTCTTCTCTACTTAAAGTTTTAAAGATTATGACGCCGGAGAACCTGTTTAAAAGTTCAACTCTAAATACTTCTGATAGTTTATCTCTGATTATAGGAGAAATCATTTCTATGGTTTTACCATTTTCTATTTCTTCTTTAATATAATCTGACAAAGCATTAGATGTACATATAATTAAAGTATTCGAAAAATCTATAGTCCTTCCAAGGCCATCTTTTATATAACCTTCATCAAAAATTGGTAAAAAGAGATTTAATATCTGAGGATGAGCTTTTTCAAATTCATCTAATAAAATTAAAGAGTATGGATTTTTTAGAACTTCTTCAGTAAGCCTTCCTACAATTTTGCCATCTTCACTACCTATTAATTTTTCTATATCTTCTAAATTCTGGAATTCTGCCATATCTAATCTTATCATCCTATCTTCTCCCCCAAAATAAATTTTCGCTAAAACTTTTGCTAATTCTGTCTTCCCAACTCCAGTTGGTCCTATAAACAAAAAAGAGGCGATAGGTCCTTTTCTTTTTTCTATTCCAGCTCTATATATTTTTAAAACTCTAGCTACTTCTTTTACTGCATAATCTTGATCAACAATTCTTTGATGAATAATTTCTTCTAGATTTTCTAAAATATATTTTTCTGCAGCTAATGGTGCTTTAATAGGAATACCTGTTAGTTTTGTGAATGTATCTCCAATAATCTCCTCAGCTAAATATTTCATTCCCAAACTTTTAGCAAATCCTATAGCTTCTTTTAATAAATCTCTTGCAGAAGCTGGCAATGGTTTATGAATCAAAAATTTTTTAGCTAAAATTACTGCTTTTGTGATAGCTTGCGGTGAAATTATTATTTTGTATTCTTTTTCATAAATAATTGATTCTAATGTCAAAAGAGTAATTGCCTCACTTTCATTTAATTCTTCAATTTCTATAATCTCAAATATTGAATCTAAACTAAATAAAGAATTTGCTTTAGAAAAACCATCTGGAGTAAAACTTGCAATTATGGATAAATTTCCTGATTTTAAATATTGATAAATTAAAGGCCAAATTACTGAATAAATTGGAGACAATAAAATTTGATGGAATTCTGGAAAATACAAAATTACATTACTTGCATGAACTGCTTCAGATAAAATTTGGTTAACATTTGTTTGAAACTCTGTAGGGTCGCCTGCGTAAATTTCTGGCAAGTTTACTTGAATTATTCTATTATCAAAATATTTTTCTGGAACTAAATCTTTACTTATAAGATAAGCTAGATGATACACTATCGTACTTCTTCCGCTTCCTTCTCTTCCAATTAAAGCTATATTTAAATTTTCTTCTCTTTTTAATTTAGAGTTTATAGCTTCAATTTCTTTTTGATGGCCTATAATAAATCCTAATTCACCTCTTTCTGCGAAATAAGTTAGGTCTACTCCTATTTTATCCAAAAAATAAGTAGGAGACGTAGTCCAAGTTCTATTTAGCCACCTTCTTCTTGGAATAAAATTTAAAAATACAGAATGAGGTTGAAATTTTGGTTTTAAATAAATTTTTTTGAAATATTCAACAACAATTGCAGGTTTTACATTCTCTACAGTTATATTATTTCTATTAAAAAACTCATTTAAAATAGGGTTTCCTTTTTCAACTAAAGCCAAAAAAAGGCAAGATAAGGAAACATAAGGAAAGTTTAAATCTTTGGCAATTTCATAGGATCTCGCTAATATAGGCTCCAAATTTTTCAAAATTAAATTTCTAATATTTTCTTTTATATCCATATTTACAAATTTTTCTGTTTCAGGAATAACTTCTTTAATTTGATTTTTAAGGTCTTTAAGGTTTAAATTTAGCCTATTAATTAAGTTTCTAATTTCTTTTGTATCTAACAACTGATAAACCAAAATAAATTGAACTTTATTAGGATCTTTTGCAATTTCTGCTTTTTCAACGACAGTTAATAATAAAAACTTGGTTAATTCATCGAAATAATCAACAATATTATTTGATTCTTCATATTTTAAGTTTTTAAATCCTCTTTTTCTAAAATAAACAAAATAAAAAAGATATACAACTAATATCCAAAATCCTATTAAATTAAAGGGAAATTTTCTAATCAAAATTAGAAATGAAAGTCCTAAAATTATCGAAAAAAATCTAATAGCATCAAGGAAAATTTTATAAATTACTTTCTGAAAAGGAGATAAATGGAGCAATGGATAATTAAAATATTTTTCCATTTTCAAATTAATTTAAAAATAAAAATAGATAAAACTGGAAATAATATCCATAAAAGGGAAAGTATTAAAAAAACTAAAACATTAAGCAAGTGCAAAAATAATGAGGTTAAGATTAAAAAAATTCTCAGGGGTATTGCATAAAAATAGGCTTCAATTGATCTTATACCATAAAGTGGTTTAAAAAAATGTTTCAAATTTAATCTTATACTAAATTGTTTTTCGATAAAAAGAAAATTTTTTACAAATTCACTAAAAATAAATCTAATAGCTTCTTTATACCAAAAACTTAAAAACCTAAAGAAATCTTGATAAATTTCATATAAAAGATAGTAAATTATCATATTTAAAATAATCTTTTAATTACTTTTTCTTCTGATTCTGTTTGTGCTTTTTTCTCTTCTAATAATATTTTAACCTTTCCATACTCTCCATCATAACCAGGTTCAATATAAATTTCTCCTTTAAAAAATCTATCTATAGCTAAAAATACTTTTTCTGGAATTAAATTTTTAAGTCTTGCATAATCATTAGGATTTAAAAAGAAATTAAATTCATTTCCGTAAAAATTTAATATTTTAAAATATATATCTAAAACTTTTTGTGTTGTTGGGTCAGAGTTTAAAGCCTCTGCTATTATCTCTGTTAAGGGAATAATATGCTTAAAAGGAGGTCTATTTTCAGGCGTATAATTTTCATCTCTATCAGCTAACATTTCAACTCTACTCATAACACCAATTGTTACTTTTTTATAACAAATAGGGCAGATATAATTATTTTCTTTAGATTCTTTAGGAGAAAATCTGATATTACAATTTCTATGACCATCATAATGATATTTTCCTTCTTCAGGATAAAATTCTATAGTTAAAATAATTTTGTTTTTCTCATCAGGATTTTTTAAAGCTTTTAACAAACTAAAATAAGAATCATCTTCTAATTCAAATAAAACTGCTTCTCTACCAATTCTATGAGGATAAGGAGAGTGTGAATCAGAAAAAGAAACTATTTGAAAATTATCTAATTGAGAAAGACGCCAATTCATTTTAGGATCACTTGAAAGACCTGTCTCTACTGCATAAATATATTTTTTATATTCACCAAAAGCTTCGTCAATAGAATCAAATCCTGACATTGATCCAAATAAACTAAACCATGGAGTCCAAATATGAGCAGGAATTATTATAGAATTTTCATTTATGTCTAAAGCAATTTTTATAACATCGATGATATCTAAGCCTAAAGTTGGCCTTCCATCACTTGATAAATTTGTAAATGTTGATAATTTTTTATTGAATTTTTCAACATCTTCTAAATTAGGGAACATAACTAAATAATGTATTCTTTTAACTTCTCTTTTTCTTGAAAATATAGAACTTATTTCACAAGATAAAACAAAATAAATATCACTATTAGAATTTCTTAATTTAAAAAAACCTTTCCCATTAGGCTCTAATTTTTCTTTAAGTTCTTGAAACCATAAAGGATGAGTAAAATCTCCTGTGGCTATTAGATTTAATCCTTTAAATTTTCCCCAATAATCCAAATTTTCTAAATCTAAATTCTTTGAACAAGCACGAGAAAATTTTGAATGCAAATGCAAATCTGCAAAGAATTTCATTAGATATATTATAAATTACAAATTGATTTATAGTTAAAATTAGTCTTTTATTACCAAATAACAATATTGAACAAGCACGAGAAAATTTTGAATGCAAATGCAAATCTGCAAAGAATTTCATTAGATATATTATAAATTACAAATTGATTTATAGTTAAAATTAGTCTTTTATTACCAAATAACAATATCTGTTTTCATTAGGATCCCAATCTAAAAGACCTAAACCTATATATGGATCACCTTTATTTTGGCCATCTATGTATTCGCCATCAGTGAAATAGCAATTCACAGGATCCCAAATATGTTGAGTATTACCATCTCCATCAGTACCTGCCCTGTACCTAGCACGCTCTTCATAACCGCTAACCCATTTTTTAGTTGAAATATCATATCTTAATAACATAGGCCCTATTATTTCATAAGTTTCATTTGAGTTATGGAAATTTTTATAAATATAGAATGAGCATCCGTCAATATCACCACATAATTGTATGACATCAGCTAAAGGAATAAGCACTGTAGTTCTAGTTTCATCCTTATTATTAACTATTAAAGAAATAAGGGAATCACCTATATATTTTCTAGTAATTTTCCCAGATCCTAAACGACTAGTGCTTTTAACAATATTTGATGGCAAACTTGGATATCTAAATACTTCATCAGAAGAATAGTTACTTGTAGCTCTTACTTCTAATGCCCAATTTCTTCTACAGTCATAATTATTCCCTAAAAACTTTCTACCTGTTTTCCATATTATCTTAGTATCTCCGTAACTAATTTCCGAAAATCCTAACCCACTTCCAGAAATATAAACTTTACTTACTTTATCCCAATCCCATTTAGCTACTAAAAATGCTAATTGAGTACCTCCGTAATACCCAGAACTTATTTGTTGAACTATTGTATCACAAACTCCCCAACCTCCACAATCATAAGAAATACTCCATGGCCATCCATTGCTATTATCTAATTCTAAACGAAATGCGCTAGATCTTCCTGTCATAGAAGTAAAATATATTTCTCCAAATCGCCCATTTCTTTCATAAATATATACACCATATTCTTCAACACATATAGGACCGCTAATAGCATATTTAACTCCTGTTTGTATATCTTCTTCTACTATAGAAATTCCTGATTTTGAATCTACATATTCTTTTGTTGCCACTTGATTGCCAAAAGAAAGCTCATTTGGTGTTTGAGCAAAAATAGGAGCAAAATTAATTTCCTCTTTGTATATAGGTTTTACTATTACTGGTTCTTTAAATGTATAAACTTTTTGTTTGGTTTTAATCCCCTTTGTTGATATGCTCCTATATGTATCTCCAGCATATTGTGGTGGAGTGGAGAAATTAGATGTGGATTCTAAAAACCTATCAGGGCAATTAACGAAATAATCATTGGTATCACATGACAATTCAGGGTAAGGCGCACCCTCTACTTCTCCTGTTCTTTCATATAAATAAAATCTTTTGCCTATATCCCGAGTAGAAGCACTTCCGTAATTTGTTTTTGTATTTTCCCCTTCAAGATAAGCTCCTATCAAAATTCGTTTGGTTTGTATAAATTTAAATCCTTTATTTTCTGTTTTAAAAACCGTGTATTTACTAGATTGCTGCCCTTGTGCAGATAATGGTTGAATATTTCTTGTAAGTAAAATAATAGTTAAAATTGATAATATTATGCCTAAGATTGTTCCTATGAATATTTGTTTTTTATCTAATCTACTCATCTTTTATTTTATTTTAGCATAATTTGTTGTTTGTCAAATATAATTTGTGGATAATAAATCCCTATCGACGTCGTATGTCGATAGTTTATTTAATTTTGTTATAAATATCTTTGATAGTTATAATTAGTGCTAAAATTAATAAAATTACAACTCCTATTGTATTTATCAAATTTTCTATTCGGAAAGGCATCCTTCTGCCTGCTATCAATTCACCAAAATAAATAACAAATCTTCCTCCATCTAATGCTGGGAATGGCAGAATATTAATTAAAACTAAATTTAAAGATATTAATGCCATAAAATGTAAAACATAACTAATTCCTAAAGTCTTCATTTGTGCATAAATATCATAAATTCCTAATGGACCAACAACCTCTTTAGCTATTCTGACCTCTTTAAATAATCTAATAAAAAATTCTTTAAAAGCAATTAATAAATTTTTCGTAACATCATATGTTTTTGTCAAACCATAATAGAAATTTGAAGGGAATGGTTTTTTAACTAAGGTTAAGCTACTAAAAGCTATACCTAAAGGTCCGATAGAATCTTTTATTTCAGGAATTAAATTAACTTCAAATTTTTCTTTTCCTCTTAATATCCCAACTTTTAATTCTTTTCCTATATAATCTTTCAAGACTTCTTTAACATTTTTAAGATCTTTAATTTCAATTAGTTGGTCATTATACTTAAAATATAAAATAATATCACCTATTTTTATGCCAGCTTTTTCTGCAGGAGATCCGCTAGAAACTTGAACAACTGTCATATTTTTTATTTCTCCTGCAAATTCAGGTAAGCCATATAAATATCCTATAGAAAAAACGAAATAAGCAAAAATTAAATTAAAAATAACACCTCCTAAAGTTATTAGTACTTTTTTGTACGCTGGTTGATTCAAGAAACCATAAGGATCATTGATATTATCTTCCCCTCTTAATTTTACATATCCACCAAAAAATATTAAATTTAAAGAGTAAACTGTTTCTCCTATCTTTTTAGAAAATATTCTTGGAGGGAATCCTATACCAAATTCTTCTACGCCAACCTTTAAAATCTTAGCAAATAAAAAATGTCCTAATTCATGAACAAAAATTAAAATTCCTAAAAATAAAATAAATAAAATAATATTTTCTATCATCCTATTATTTCTTTTTCTTTTTCTTTAAATAATTCTTCCACTTTTTTATTAAATTCTTCTATTTCTTTATCTGCCTTTTCTTTTGTTTTATAAAAAATATCTTCAGAAATTTCTTTTTTATCTTTTTTATCTTTTAATTCTTTCAAAAAATCATCTCTTAATTTCCTTGCTTTTATTCTTATCTCTTCTTTAATTTGTCCTAAATTTTTAAGCAACTCTTTTTTTGTTTCTTCAGTAATAGGTGGGAATGTCACTATTAAATATCTTTTTTCTTTAATCACGCTTCCTCCAAAATTTGTTTTTTTAATATCTCTTTCTATATCAGCTAAAATATTTTCATCCCAGGGTTCCACTTTGTACTTTATTGTATCAAGCTGAGAAACAGAAGCCAGGTTTTTCAATTCATATTTTTTGCCATAAGCATTAATAATAACATTTTCTAGCCAGTGCAATGCAAATTTATAGCTTCTTATTTCTCTTAATTTATTTTTAAATTCATCTAAGATTGCTTGTAAATCTTTTTTAAATTCTTCAATCATCTTAAGTGCAAAATTTTTATCCCAAATGGAGCTAATTTCTCTCCTAGGGGTTTTACTATATCCATAATGAATTCTTCAGAAATCATAAATCCTATTATATAAATTATCACGCCAATTAAAACGACTGTTTTTAATAAATTAAAGGCTTTATCCATATAAATTCATTATTAAATTACTAATTTGCAAGCTCTTATTCAAAAAATAATCTGAATCCTGATAAATACTTTCTATAAACTTTATTCTATTTATTGAATTTTTTTCTCCCTTTAAAAGCCTAGATCTTTCAAATAAAATTAAATACTTCAAAAACTCTTCTAAGTCTATATTTTCTTCAATTTTCTCAATTAATAAAAGTTTTTCAAAAACATCCTTCCCTAAAAATATTTTACTAACTAAATTAAATTTTTCTTTATTTCTCAAAACATCAATAATTTTACCTATTTGTCCAGGGAAAAATTCTAAAAGTAAATTAATTGTTTCTTCTTTTATATTTTGGCTTTTTAAATATTTATAAATTTCTTCGTTGGGTACTAATTTAAAAGTAACTTTTTGCATTCTTGATCTTATAGTTGGATAAATTTTAAAAGGGCGATGCGTTACAAAAAATAATAAAGCTTTAGTTTTTATCTCTTCGACTATTTTTAACAAAGCATTTTGAGCTTCTTTATTTAATTTATGAGCATCATTAAGAACTATAAATCTTCTATTTTTGGTGCTATAGGTTAATAAATTTTGAATCAAATGAGCAGTCGAAAGTTTAATTATTTTATCTTCTGACTCCAAAATAACAATTTCATTTTCTCCTTTTAAATCTTTAAGCAAGGTTTTAATTATATAAAATTTACCAACAGATTCAGGGCCTACGAGCATAAAAGCACCTCTTTCATATTCATTGATTATTTTTTTTAGATATTCTTGTTCTTCTTTGTGACCTATTATCATTTATGAGATAATAATACTCTTCTATATAAATCTAATTTTTCCATTATTTTGCCAGTACCCCTAGCAACAGCAAATAAAGGATCATCTGCAATATAAGTAGGTACTCCTGTATGTTCATATATTAAAACATCTAAATTTCTTAAAAGAGCTCCACCTCCTGATAAAACTACTCCTTTTTCCATTATATCTGCTACTAATTCTGGCGGGGTGTTTGCTAATACTTTTTTGATTCCTGAAATTATTTCTCTTAGGTCTTTTTGCAAAGCTTCAGCTATATGATTAGATGTTATTTTTATTGTCATAGGAAGACCAGTTAAAATATTAATTCCATTAACATTCATAAAAAGTTCATTGTTATTTTTAGTCATTACTGCTGAACCTACTTGAATTTTTATATTCTCTGCTGTTTTTTCACCTACTGCTAAATTGAATTTTCTTCTTAAATATTCTTTTATTGATTCATCAAATTTATCACCAGCAATTTTAATAGATTCCCAAACAACTATTCCGCCTAAAGAAATAACAGCAATTTCTGTCGTTCCTCCGCCAATATTTACTATCATATGTCCAGATGAAGAATTTATTGGTAAATCAGCACCTAATGCTGCTAAAAGTGGTTCTCTTATAGGATAAACTTCTCTTGCTCCTGCCTCCATTGCTGCATCAATTACTGCCTTTCTTTCTGTTGAAGTTATGCCCGCAGGAACAGAAATAACAAGCAAAGGTTTGAAAAATTTAGAAACTTTTATTTTTGACAAAAAATATTTAAGAATTGCTAAAGTAGCTTTATAATCTGCTATAACGCCCTCCTTTAATGGTCTATAAATTTTAATGTCTGCTGGAGTTTTCCCTATCATTTCTTTTGCTTCCTTGCCTACTGCTAAAATTTTATTAGTAAGCTCATCAACAGCAACGACTGTTGGCTCTGTTAACACTATCCCTTTACCAGCTATATAAATTGTTGTATTTGCTGTGCCTAAATCTATGCCAATTTTTAATAACATTTTACATATAAATTTTATCAAAAATGCCAAAGATATCAATTTTAAAAATAATTCCTATAGAAGAATTACCTTTCAATTCTCCTGATTATTTTATTTATTTTTCAACCTTTGAAGTTAATAAGGGGGCTATTATTAAATGCACTTTAAAAAACAAGGAAATTTATGGCTATGTTTATGAAAAATTAGATTTTAAAAAAACTAAAAAAATTTTAAAAGAAGTTGATTATCAAATAAAAAACATAGAAGAAGTTTATTTAAAAGATAATTTTATTTCAAACATCCAAGAAGATTTAGCTATATGGATTTCAAGAAATTATGGAATATCGCTGGCTCATGCATTTTATTTTTTCTTGAACTATTTCAAAAAAATAAAAGATTTCTCTCCTCCATCTTTAGAAAAAGGAGAGAAATTCAAAAAAATATATTTAAAAGATTTAGATAAAAACCTATTAAATGAAAAACCACTTCTCATTCTCACTCCTACTGAAGCTTATGCAAAATATGTTTATGAAAAATTAAAAGAAGAAATCATAGAAGACTTAATCTTATTAGACTTAGACGCAAAAAAAGAAAAGTTCAATGAATTTATAAATTTAATTTTAAAAAAAGAAGAAAAAATTTACATAGGAAGCAAAAATTCAATTTTCTTACCTTGGCAAAAATTAAAATCAATAATTGTTTACAAAGAAGGTGACATTTTTTATAAAGAATACTTTAAAATTCCTTATTTTAACTATATAAATATAATTGAAAAATTAGCTAAGCTTTTAAAAACAAAATTGATTTTAATAGACCAATTTCCTTCTTTAAAAACTGTTATTGATTTTAATATTGAAAAACCTATAGAAAAAATAAATTTTGAAAGATTTTTTTCCATTTTCGAAATCAATCAAATATTAGAAAAATACAGAACTGTAAAAATTTTTGTACCCACAAAATTAACTGCTAGGAGACTAATTTGCGCTATTTGTTTTTATGAATTTCAATGCCCTAAATGCAATTATCCCTTAAATATCTATGAAAACACTGCATTTTGTAGAATTTGTTTTAAAAATTACAAAATAGAAAATAAATGTCCTAATTGTGAATCAAATGATCTTCTTGTAAAAGGAATAGGAGCTAATTGGCTGAGAAAATATTTAGAAAAAAATGGTTATTTTGTCTATATGATAAATAAAGAAGAGGATATTAAAAATTTTTTAAAAGCAAATTATCGAAATTATATTTTAATAGGAAGCTTATATCTTCTTAGCCCATTTTTGCCTAAAACTGACGTAGGGATTTTTATAAACTTTGATTTTTCCATCCATTCATCCAACCCCTTCTTAAAAGAAAAATATTTAAGGATTCTTTTTGATTTTAGCAACCTAGTTAAAGACTTATATCTGCATACAAATTTGCCAGAAGACAAATTAGAAAAAATTAAAAATTTTGAAATTTTAAAAGAGATAATCGAAGAAAGAAAAATCCAAAAGTTACCACCATTTTATAAAATAATCAAATTAATATCTCGTTTAAAGAATTTAGAACTATTAAATAAAAGATTGTTATCAGCTAAAGAAACCTTAAATAAAAATAAATTACTTCAAAATGTTGATATAGAAATATATGGACCATTCTTAGAAAGAATACCTATGAAAATTAAAAGATACCAATTATTTTTATTGATAAAACACAAAACTGAAATTAATCTTAAAAAATTATTAGAAGGTGTAAATTATATTGAAGAAATAAGAGCAGATGAAGAAGAAATTTAAATGTTAAAAATAGTCTTAAAAAATATTAAAATGTCTAAAATGATATTTCTATTTTTTAGATAATACAAATCATATTCAAATTTAATTTTGCTTTCTTCAACACTTCTTGCATATTTATAATTAACTTGCGCCCATCCAGTAACCCCAGGTTGAATAATATGTCTTATATTAAAAAAGGGAATTCTTTCAGATAATTCTTTAACTATATGAACCTGCTCAGGTCTTGGTCCTATAAAAGAAAGTTCTCCTTTTAAAATATTAATTATTTGTGGTATTTCATCTAAATGTAATTTTCTTAAAATTTTCCCAAACAAAAATATCCTTTCATCATTCTCTTTTGCCCATATTCCTAAATCTTCTTTGTTTTTCATTGTTCTAAATTTATATAAAACAAATTCTTTATTGTCTTTGCCTATTCTTTTTTGTTTAAAAATAATCGGTCCAGATGAGCTGATATAAATTCCCAAAACAATAAAAGGTATAATTGGTAAACTCAAAATACCTATAACTAAAGCAAAAGTTATATCTAAAATCCTTTTTATCAACATCTGGAAGGTATTTTCTGGATTGATTATTTCTTTTAAAATCCAGTATTCGTTTATTTCTTCAATAGGTATTCTATTTAAGTATTTTTCATAAAAATCAATTAATTCCATAATTGGAAGCTTGAATCCAAATTTTTCTATCATATTTTTAAGTTGATGATCTATATTTATTTTTCTACTTATTACAATTAAATCTGTATTTTGATAATATTTTTCGCTATCAGGAATTTTTTCTAAAATTTCAACAATTTCAAAAATTTCTAATATGCTTAAATCTTCTTTGATTTTTTCTTTTAATTCTTTAGGTACTATAAATAAAATTCTCAATTTATTTTTAGGCAAAAAATAGTCTACAAAAACTAATCTCAAAATTAAAAATAATGAAAGAAACAAAAATGAAAAAATTACTAAATTTGTTTTAGGTGTGATATTTAAAGAGGGAGAAAAATAGAAGAATAAAACAGAAATTATTATTCCTGCAATAAAACTTCTTATTACTCTTATAGAAAATTTTTGAGGACTATAAATAGAATATAAATTGTTTGAATAGAAAATCAAAAGCCAAAAAGGTAAAATAAAAGTAAAAACCTTTAAATGGAGATTTAAATTAAAAAAATCAAGACCGTATCTAATTAAAACTAAAAAGATTGTAGAAAAATAATACGCTAAAATATCTAAAAATACTAAAATCCCTGCAAAAAATCTATTATAATTCTTCATGGAGCAATTGTTATTTTCTCCCAAATTTTATAAAAAATCTTATAACCAACAACCCAGATAATAACTACAAAAAGGAGAAATTTCCCAATTATGTCTAAAATTTTTTCAATTATTTCCATTTCTTTTAAA
>Ga0072500_134878_pt1 | contig 17850 bp, 16 predicted proteins | sample GBScelen77Swater_FD_63803 | JGI IMG/M metagenome (GOLD analysis project Ga0072500, IMG submission 63803) | Hot spring microbial communities from Great Boiling Spring, Nevada - cellulolytic enrichment S 77C v2 (version 2) | ecosystem: Environmental > Aquatic > Thermal springs > Hot (42-90C) ...
ACCGTACCTTGGACTTAGAAAAGCTGTAAGGATCAGATTTGAAAAACTCAGCAAGGTGAACAAAATCCAGAAATGGTTCGATGAGAGAAACAGGTAAACTGGTACGATGAAGGGCATAAGGTTTGATGCCAGAACTCCTGCCGAGAACATGGCATAAGCTGCCCTCCTGCTTCTAACGCTTTCCCTGTCGAATTTTATACCGAGAACCGGAAATCTCAGCTTTTGCAAAATTTTTATGGCTCTAACAAGGTTCGATTTTCCAACAAAGTAATAAGAAAATTTAATTCCAAAGATTTTTCCAACAAGATAGTGAGCAAGGCAGTGGGAGAAATACCAGAAGCAAAACCAAGAAATAAAGTATGCAAAAAGATTTTCAAATTTCAAAAGTGCAAATCCTGTGAGTAATCCAGAAACCGAGATCAAATTACCCAGAAACAGGCTGATCCGCATAATCATGTTCTCCCAATGAGGTTGATAAGGTTTATTTTTTGATCAGATAATTCGATATTTGGTGGGGTCTTTTCCGCAGCTCGTAAAATTCTCATTTTTCTCGAGATTTAATCCTGCCCAGAAACCACCGAGAACCTTGGAAACCTCGTATCCCTGTATCTTCACTGAGTGTTTTTGAGAAGATAACCATACCATCATGAAGGGTTCAAACGTGATCCATAACACTTTCCATAAGGAAGATAGTGGACTACTCATTATCTTACTGTATTCCACAAAAAATTTTATAGCTATAGTTTTTAGTTAGACAGTAGGTAGTTAGATGGGGTGGTCTTATAAATGTGAGCAGGATTGTGCTGCCAATTCTGCTTGTTTTACTGCTTCCGCTACCAGCAAGTGCTTTGGGTGTGCTTAAGCTGACTGTAATACCTAAAGATCCAGTGGCAGGTGAAGAGGTAAAAATCACAGTCACAACAGCTGTGACCAATGAACCAGTAGCGGGGGCGAAGGTTTACGTTAAAAGCGATATTCTCAGCAAAACTCTAATCGGTGAAACCGATTCAAATGGAGAGGTGAGGTATGTATTCAAAGAGCCTGGAACGTAACGGATCGGTGTTGAGAAGAAGGGATTCGTCTCCATACCTATTGAATCTGGAGAGGTTGTCATTGTAAGACCAAAGGGTGTTCTGGAGCTGAGTGTAACTGAACTTGAAGTTGTTGAGGAAGACGGCAGGGTTAAGCAAATAGCGAGGATATGCGTCACAGCAAATGGACATCCTGTTGAAAAAGCCGAAGTTTATGCAAACAGCAGATTTATCGGTTACACGGACTCGGATGGATTGCTGACATACAAATTCGAACCAGGAATATACGTTATCGCAGCGAGGAAGACAGGATATCTTCCCGCAGTGGAATTCACACTGAATATCGATGAGAGAGAATTGAGGGAGAGGTTGAAGGAGAAAGTGGAGGAAGTCAGAGAGAGAATACCGCCAATTTTACTCATGAAAGAGCTCCACCCTGAGCACTTCGTAATTGGGGATGACGAAAGCTACACTGTATCGGCCATAGTCCTTGATGAAAAAGGGTTGAGGTATACAAGGCTCCTTTACTCTACAGATGGGCTAAATTGGATAGAAGTCGAGACCAGAGTTGCCGGCACTGATATTCCTTTGGATATCAAGTTCAGGATAACACCGCCCCAAGTATACAAAGCAGAGGGAACAATTCCACCACAGAAGGCGGGGACTGTTATCTTCTACAAGTTCATTGCTGAAGATGAGGATGGTAACAGGGCTGAAAGTCCAACAGGAATGTACTTTGTAGTTGATGATGAAAGCGATCTGAGAATCATGATAGTCGATCCCTGGATCAAACTGTGGTTGCTCAAGCTGAATGCCGAGAAGTATGCTGATATCATTAAGAATACAGCTAACAGGATTGATATCAAATGGTTAAGTAATGTCAGCGATGAGGCGGAGAGGGCTAAGAGGTTCGATCTCATAAAAAGGCACTACTGGGAGAGACTTGGTAAATACAACTTCATAATCGTTGATTCCAGTGAGGTTGAGATGTCTCTTGATTTCAGGCCAAAAGTAATCATTCTATCAAACCTGATGCTCTCTCGATGGGTAGTTCCGGACGGGCTGATAAAATATGCAAGAGAGAACAATGCTGGAATAATAGCCACGCATGGAACGATCTTCGATGAAGTTGTGTGGACAGAATGTACAAGAAAAGGTGCGAGAGAAGTTGGAGCGAGGGCTCACGTTGGAGATGAGCCTGACGCATATGTCGCGGAAACCATTGCGCTGATGCTCGGACTAAAGCTTTCTCCAGCTGTTGAATTTGCAAGAGATTTGGTTGCAGAAAACTTGTGTAAAGTGCCGCAAACTATGACAATTGGGGAAATTTTGGGCTCAACACCCCTGCATCCGGCCTATGTCCCATTTAGTGGCAAGATGATAGTGAGGGAAGACCACCAGGTTGTCAGCGGCTTGGACAAGGAATTTCAGATTACGATTCCATCTGTTTACGAAAGAAAATTCAGGGCTTACACAGCTTTCGGCTGGCAGTACGTGCTCCCATCAGAATCTGTTAAAGTCGCTAAGGAAAGGGCTAAGATGGCGAAAGAAAGGGCAAAGGAAATATACAACGAGCTATCCGAATTTACGGGCATGTATGCTAATTTAAGAGCGGACACAAATGCAATGCTCTCATCCTTAGATTCTAAGCTTCTCGACTCAGTCCTTGAGCTGAGAGTTGAAGATGGTAAGATAAGGACAAAAATTGAGGACAGAGAACGTGAATTTGACGCTGGAAGGGCTGGGCCGATTATCGAGTTCTTCAAGAAGTACAGGCCCGTGAAGGTTGTCGCAGTTTCGGATGATTACTTAGCAGGAGTTATCATCAACGATGAATGGTTCAGAAAGGATGGTATAAGGGCCGTTTACATCACCTTTGAAGCTGAAGCTTCGAGCGATGAAGCGGCATGGAAGCTAATGGAGAATTCTGTCGTATGGACTTCAAAGTTCGAATACAGGGCACAGGAAGTTACGCAGGAAATGGCAGAGCTTTTGAAGGAGAAAGTGGAGGAAGTCAGAGAGGAAAAAATAACAGTATGCATAGATGACGTTTGCAGTGAAGTAACGCGGGAGAAAATTGTTGAAGCCATTAGACCGAAGATATCAAGGCCAGAAGTCTGTCCGGCAGTTTACAATCCTGTCTGCGGCGTGGATGGGAAAACATATCCGAATCTCTGCGAAGCTTGGAAGGCTGGAATTCCAGTTGCATGCAAAGGTGAATGTCCGTGCGCTGAAATCCTCAACCTAAGCATAAGGCATGTCATTGAAGTCAGGCCGGGAGAGATTATCAAGACAGAGCTTGAAAAGGAGCTTGTCCTGACTGTAAGGCCAAAGGAAATTGTCAAAAACATCCAGATCATTGTTTCCAAGATAAAGGAGCCCCCTGTCAAAGAAAAGCCCCCCGGGCTTGTTTACGCATACTATGATATCTCCCCGATCTCCGATGAGGATGTAAAGGCTGAGGGTTCCATAAAATTTGCTGTCGAAAAATCCTGGATTGCCGAGAATAAAGTTAATCCCGAAAGTATCAGACTCGCAAGATATACTGTTACATGGGAAATTTTGAAGACGGAAAAGGTTTCTGAGGATCGTGATTATATCTACTATGAAGCAGAGGTTCCGGGATTCTCCGTTTTCGCAGTAATGGCTGAAACTGCTGCACCGACACCAACAACTCCAACTCCAAAACTGGCTGAAACGCCAAAGCCAACGCCGGGATTTGAAGCGATGTTTGCCATCGCAGGACTGCTTGCAGTGGCATATCTGCTGAGAAGGATCGGATCGTGACAGTCCTTTTCCTTATTTTACTTTTACCTCTTCACCATCGGATAGATCAAAACCGTATTTCTTAAAAAATTGGTCCTAGAATTTCTTAAATTTTTCGAGATACGGAAAGACCATTTCAAGCGATCGAAGAAGAGGAAAGATTAATTTTAAAATCCTGAAGCCTACATTCCTGAATGGATGAGGCTGAGAGGATTGTTGAGGAGATCAAGCATGAGCTTGTACCGAGATGGAATGCTTTTCTTGAGGGTATAAGAAGGGGGTGCTCAAACTCATGGCTCTCACTTCTTGCATATCAGGATGCCATCCGCGAGGAGGTGAGAATACAGGGGGAGATAATGGACGGGATTCTGGAAAAATACGGCTGGAGCCCCTGGATTCCTGCAAATGAAGATGAAAAAATGCTCTACCAGTGCATGAACTATTATGAAGCCCTGAGCGGTGCGAATCAGACTGTAGCGGTATACGTGAAAGACGGGTATTACCTCCTCCTGATACAGCGTTTCACTATTGAGAATCTCAGAGCGGAGATTGTCGATGAAGAGCATTTCAGAGGGATGCTTGAGGTATGGAGGGAATGCCTTGAGGAGGATGTAAGGAGGGGATGTGCGGATTATCTCGACTTTCAATGATCTATTTTAGGTTCCCTCAATCCATTCTGATGTCCTGCACTCACTGCTTTGACACGTTCAATCAAGAATCTAAAAACACGGCTGTATAAAATTTGGGAAAATAAGCTAAGGTTCCGATATCTCGTAAACCTTTCTTAGCCTCTCCAATCTCAAAACATTAACCAAATCTCCCCTTCTTATAACTTTAAATGCGTGCTCGATTACAATCCTGTAAAAATCGCAAAACGGACTTTTTTGCATCAGGTTTCCCTTCTCCGCATAAACTTCCGCCGGACATGGGCTGCCGCAGATGTTTCTGTAAATGCACTCCCTGCACTCCTCGATCAGTTCAACTTTTCGATTTCTAACCTTTTCAAAGCCCTGTTTAAATCTATCCAAATCAGCCAGCACCGATATAGGTTCTCTGAACTCCCTGAAGCCAACAAATTCGCTGCACGGGAAGATACCCTCCGGAGTTACCGCAAAGAACCTTCTGCCTCCCCCGCACGGGGATATGTCGCACTGTAAAACTCTCGAATAGGGTGAAACTATGCCCAAGAGCAAGTTTGCAAAATCCCCAACAACTATTCTACGGCCGTTCTTCGTGTGCCATATGGCTCTATCAACAGCCTTTATGAACTGCTCGGCTGAAGCCTCCGGATCTGGTCTGAGTTTTCTCCCTCCCAAACTCGTTCCCCTGACGGGATTCATCAATATTAGCTCTACTTTCCCGGCAAGGTAGTCAACAATTTCCGTTAACTCGTTGAAGTTGTAGGAAGTTATCGTCGTTATCACGTGAATACCCCTATAACCTTTAAACCAATCCAAAACCTCCCTAATTTTTTCAAAGTGCCCTCTTCCCCTCAGAAAGTCTTCAACACTTTCCCTTACGGAATCAAACGAAATTCCGAGGTTTATTCCACGTTTCTTAATAAACTCCGAATCTTCCTCCTCCAGCAAAAACGCATTCGTCTGTATCCCGAAATTGAAGTCGTTTGCGAAATCATCCACGGCTTCAAAAATCTTTTCTTTAGCCAGAAGAGGTTCAGCACCATGGAAAACCACGTTTCTTACACCGAGCTCAGCAAATGAGTTAAATAAAGCTTTTAGAAGCTCCAAATCCATTTCCTTTCCGCTTTTTCGAACTTCGTGCGGGATGTAGCAGTAAGGACAGTTCGCGTTGCATTTTTCGGTAATGTTGACGTAAACGGTATTGAAGTCAACTTCAAACCTGTACCTTTCCATCTTGGCATCCAACTCACTTTTCAGCTCACGGTATGTTCTTAGAATTTCTTCCGGAACTTCTCCGTCGCATATCGCCCAGAAATTGTTATTGGGATCCAATAAAACTCTGAAATCATCGATCTCTACCGCATGCAAGTTCATAGAGGCACCTCCAAAAAATTAGAAGGGGGAACTCTCCCCTAAAACGTAATGAGTCAATCCGCCTCCTACCTCGCACTCGAACTGGTATGCAAATGCCATGGAGAGAATTCGTGCGCAGACAAAAAAAAGCTTCATTTTGTATTACATTAGTATTACACTATTTCTGCTGCTGGAAATTTAGATGTTTTCCTTTGGAAGGATTTAAGCCTGTTGTTTTTTATAATCTCAAAGTATTTTGAAATCTCTTCCAGAATCGCTCTAAAAATCTGCTCAGCTTCTGCGGTCGAATCTATGCTCCTTGCCTTACCATCATCAAAATTTTATGCTAAAAATCGGGCAAAATGGTAGCAGTCGATGTACGCAGGATGGTAGAAGAAATCGCCAGCAATTTTCCGGTGCCCGTAAAAATTGACCGCAGAATGAATTTGAGTGTGATCATGCCTTTCATGCAGCATTGAGCTATAACCGAAAATTTAAAATTTAGCATATCCCAACTTTTTAAAAAGGAGGTAAAGCAGGAAGATGTCGGAAATTTGCCCTGTTTGCGGTCTGCCGAAAGATTTGTGTATTTGCGAAGAGGTTGCGAAGGAGCAGCAATTTATAGTGATTAAGACCGGCAAGCGGAGATATGGTAAGGAGGTAACAATCATTGAAGGGATAGACAAGGGAGAGATCAACCTGGAGGAGCTTGCAAAGTATCTGAAGTCAAAGCTGGCATGCGGAGGTACGGTTAAGAATGGTGTTATCGAGCTTCAGGGCAATCACGTAAACAGGGTTAAGGAGCTACTGGTAAAGAAGGGATTCAATCCCGAGAGGATAAAGACTTAGAGGCGTAATCCATTATTTTTCTCATCATTTCAATATCAGCCTCTTTTTCTTTTAGTCTTAATTCGAAAATTTTCTCCCTGCATGCCATGTAAGCGTTGAAGGCAGTAAAGATTATTTCTTCAAACGTTCTGGCGAATTTCAACCTTTCCTCCGTTTTAAGATTTAGCTCCTCAGTCATGAAATCTCTCAAATCGCAGAATAACCTTATACTGTCTGCAGGGCTGAGATTTCTATCAGTGGCGAGAAAGCGCATTACATCATCCACCGCATCACTGAGATCAACCCTCCTTCCTTTATAAAGCGATAAGGCTCCATCAACTATTTTTTCTGCCGCCTCCTGAAGAAAGCTGACAACCTCAAAGACCGGCTTTACAGGGTAGTTTACAAGGAGCCTGTCAACCCACCATTCAACCACTTTTTTCCTTTCCATATTCCTCTGACTGTCAGGCACCTTAAGAAGATAACCTTTTATGTTGCATTCTGCACTGCATGCACATGAGCGAAATCATGGAGATGCTGATACGCAGAGGATACCTCTGGCAGGCTTTTGAGATATACGGAGGAATGGCAGGTTTCATCGATTACGCTCCTCTCGGTAACAACCTTAGAAGAAAGATTGAGAATATCTGGAGGAAGTATTTTGTGATTAACGAAAGAGCGGCGGAAATTGACACCCCAACCATAGGGATAGAGGAAGTTTTCATCGCCTCAGGCCACGCAACTTCCTTCACAGACGTTGCAATTGAGTGCGAAAGCTGTGGAAGGGTTTACAGAGCAGACCACTACGTAAAGGAGAAACTCGGAATCGAGGTGGATGAGACAGTAGAAGCGGTCAGGGAAGTGATGGACGTTTACGATTTGAAATGTGAGTGTGGAGGAAGGTTTAAAGACCCCGCTCCGATGAACCTGATGTTCTCCACTACCATCGGCCCCGGAAGAGGGAAGAAGGGTTATCTCCGTCCCGAAACTGCTCAGGGGATGTTTGTTGACTTCAAAAGGTTAGCGAACTTTTTCAGGGATAAGCTGCCGTTTGGTGTAGCACAGATTGGAAGGGCATACAGAAACGAGATAAGTCCAAGACAGGGAGTGATAAGGTTGAGGGAATTCAATCAGGCGGAGCTGGAATTTTTTGTTCATCCAGGAGATAAGAAGCATCCGAACTTTGGTCTCTACGCCAACGATGTTGTTAAGCTTGTTGACAAATTTGATAATGAGCACGAGGTTAGCCTTCAGGAAGCGGTTGAGAAGGGCATTATAGCAAACCAGATACTTGCATACTTTATCGGAAAAACAAGACGCTTCCTGCTGGAGATAGGCATCAGGGATGAAAAGCTGAGGTTCAGACAGCACAAGGATGATGAGAGAGCTCATTACGCAACAGACTGCTGGGACGCTGAAGTTCTGACAAGTTACGGATGGATTGAGGTTGTTGGGATTGCAGACAGAACCGATTACGACCTGAAGAGGCACAGCAAATTCAGCGGTGAGGATTTAAGCGTGTTCATACCATTCGAGGAGCCGGTAAAGGTAAGAAGGAGAAAAATTGTGCCAGTTCTGAGCAAACTCGGTCCTGTTTTCAGGCAGAAGGCCAGGAAGGTGGCTGAAGCTCTTGAGTCCCTGAACGTTGAATCAAATCCGGAAGAGGTGGAGATAGAGGTGGATGGTGAGAAGATAAAGGTAACAAATGATTTCTTTGAAGTTCATGATGTTGAGGAAGAAGTTGTAGGGGAGAAAGTTATTCCGCACGTTATCGAACCCTCTTTCGGGCTGGACAGAATCACCTACTCGGTTCTTGAGCATGCCTTTGACAAGGATGTTGTTGATGGTGAGGAGAGGAGGGTTTTAAGGCTGAAGAGGTGGGTTAGCCCGATAGAGGTTGCAGTTCTCCCTCTTCTTTCGAGGGAACCTTTCGAGTCGAAGGCGATGGAGATCGTTCAGATTCTCAGGGAGAATGGCATATTCACGGATTATGATGATTCGGGAAGCATAGGAAGGAGATACAGGAGATACGACGAAATAGGAACCCCATTCTGCATAACCGTTGACCACCAGACCTTCGAGGATGATACTGTAACTATCAGAGACAGGGACACAACCGCTCAGGTCAGAGTTGAGGTTTCCAGGCTTCCAGAAATAATGAGAGAACTGCTCAGAAGTGAGAGAGACATAATGGAGTTTGGAGAGGTATTCAGGCAGGTGTAGAATTGCTGATCCTCTCTGGCGGAACTGGAACTCCAAAACTCCTCCGGGGAATGAAGGAGGTAGCTGACTTCTGGGTTGTGGTGAACACTGCCGAGGATGTGTGGGTGTCCGGAAACAAAATCTGTCCTGACATAGATTCGGTCATATATGCTCTTGCGGAAGTGATAGACGATGAGAAGTGGTGGGGGGTAAGGGGTGATACCTTCATCACTCACGAGAGGTTGAAAACTCTTGGCTTCGATGAGGGGATGAAGATCGGGGATTTGGACAGAGCAACGCACATTCTGCGAAGTGAGGTTTTAAGAGCTGGAAAATCGCTTTGTGAAGCCACAAAAGCTGTTGCAGATGCCTATGGAGTGAGTCATGAAATATTTCCGATGTGCGAGGAGGAAGTTTCGACGATTGTGGTTACCGAAGTGGGAGAGATGCACTTTCAGGAGTTCTGGGTGCTGAGGAGAGGTGAGCCGGAGGTTACAGATGTTTACTTCAAAGGTATTGAAAAGGCAAAAATTCCTGAAGAGGTTGAGAAAAGGCTGAAAAAGGAAGAGGAGGTTCTCATAGGTCCAAGCAATCCAATCACGAGCATCTTGCCAATTCTGAGCGTTGAAGACTTCAGAGACAGGCTGAGAGATAAGAAGGTCGTTGCCATATCGCCTATCGTTGGAAGAGCAGCGGTGAGCGGTCCGGCGGGAAAGCTGATGAGGGCAAAAGGTTATGAAGTCTCACCGAAAGGTGTGGCTGAGGTTTATGCAGACTTCCTTGATCTTCTTGTTGTGGATCATGCAGACAGGGGAGTAATCAGGAACAGTGTAGCGACAAACACGATAATGAAAAGCAAGGAAGATGCGGTCAGGCTTGCAGAGTTTGTGGTCAGCCTTTTTGACAGAATATGACTCTAATAAACACTGCAGAAATCAGGAAGTTTCTGGAATCCCTGCCCTATCCAGAACACTGCATTAACTGTGAGGGTACTGACGAGAAAGCTGAGAATCCTGTCCACCATCCAAGCTACGAAATCACTCCATCCTGCAACCTGAGGTGTATATTCTGCTACTCAAAAATTGCGGAATTGAAAAATAAAGCACCGAAACCCGGATACTATGGTTCGCTCAATCCAAAGGCAATTACGATCTCCCAGTACGGAGAACCTTTCGTTTTTGGAACTGAAAGAGTTGTAAAAATCATCAGAAGGCTGCGAGAGAAGTTCGGAGAAGTGAGAATTGACATCCAGACAAACGGAACCCTTCTTGATCCTGAAATTCTGGGAAATGAGGCAGATATAGTTATGATCAGCCTCAATGCCGGGAGCAGGGAGAGCTACAGGGAGATTACTGGCATAGACTGCTTCGAAAAAGTTGTTGAAAATATAATGAAAATGTCGGAGCAAACTTACACCGTTGTCAGAACAGTTTTCATTCCGGGTGTTAACGACCGCGAGCTCGAGAAGATTGCAGAAATTGCCTCAAATGTTGAAGAACTTTTTCTTCAACCCATCTCAATCTACCGGGAGAATGCAGAGCTTATGAAGAGAGTTGATGTTGAAGGAGCCGAAAGATTTGGAGAGTTTATCAAGACCGCTTACAGACTTTCAGAAATCGCTGAAGTCAGAATACCTGGTTGCCTGCTCCTGAACATTCGCTGGTTTTTGAGAGAACATGACATTGGAGATCTCCTTTTAATAAGAAGGGATGCTTTTGGAAGCGTCCCCGTAATGCAGAGGGAGTGGCGGTTCAGCTTCTAATAGGAATGCCTTAAACTGCCGGATAATGCGTCCTAACATCTTGAGGCTAAAGTTAAAAAACTGCCAATTGGTGTTAGACCATGCGAGTTTACACTGCTGACATAAAACCTGAAATGGAGGGTCAGAAGGTAAGGCTTTATGGATGGGTTCACGAGGTTCGCGATCTTGGTGGACTGGTATTTCTGCTTCTCAGGGACAGAGAGGGCATCATTCAGATTACCCTGCCAAAAAAGTTCGTTAACAAGGAGGTTTTCAAGCTCGCAAAGAAGATTAGAAGAGAAAGCGTTGTTGCAGTAACTGGAGAAGTCAGAAGAGAGGAGAAAGCTCCGGGAGGAGTTGAGGTAATTCCCGAATCTATAGAGGTTCTCAACGATGCTGATGCTCCTCTCCCGCTCGAGGTTACCGAGAAGGTTCCGGCAGAACTTGACACACGCCTTGATCACCGCTTCATGGACCTGAGAAGACCCAGAGTTCAGGCCATTTTCCGAATAAGGCATCAGGTCATGCAGAGTATCAGAGAGTTCCTGTCCAAGGAGGGTTTCATAGAAGTTCATACTCCAAAAATAGTCTCAACCGCAACGGAAGGAGGTACGGATCTTTTCCCGATCAGCTACTTCGAGAGGGAGGCTTTCCTAAACCAGAGCCCGCAGCTTTACAAGCAGGTTCTTATGGCTGCAGGTTTTGAGAAAGTATTTGAGATAGGGCCCATATTCAGGGCAGAGGAGCACAACACAACCCGTCACCTCAACGAGGCGATATCAATTGACATCGAGATGAGCTTTACCGATCATAATGGTGTAATGGATGTTCTGGAAAGGCTGATTCACAGAGTTTATGTTGATGTTGCGGAAAAATGCGAGCGCTATTTAAACTGGCTCGAAATAAGTCTTGAAATTCCTGAACTGCCATTCCAGAGGATAACATACGATGAGGCAAGAGAAATTGCTGCAAGGAAAGGTGAAGAAATTCCGTGGGGTGAAGACTTAAGCACCACCTCGCTAAAGCTGATTGGAGAGGAGATCGGGGGGCTTTATTTCATCACTGACTGGCCCACCGTATCAAAGCCATTTTACGCCATGCCCTATGATGACAGACCCGAGATCAGCAAGAGTTTCGATTTGATGCATGACTGGCTTGAGCTTTCAAGCGGTGCGCAAAGAATACACCTCTACGATAAACTTGTGGAGAGCATAAAATCCAAGGGACTGGAACCTGAGAGCTTTGGCTTCTATCTCGAAGCCTTCCGTTATGGCATGCCACCTCATGCGGGCTGGGGACTTGGGGCGGAAAGGCTCATCATGTCCATGCTCGGGCTGAAAAATGTTAGAGAAGCCGCTCTGTTTCCGAGGGACAGACACAGACTCGTTCCGTAATTGCAAGAGATTGCCGGATGAACAATGCAATCAAAAATTTATTAAAATTTCACTCCCAGAAAATTCTATGAACGAGTATGAGGAAATCCTCAGCATTGTCGGTTCTGCTCCGTGGTACAGGCTTACCGGCATGACTCCAAAAGTGCTTGGGGACAGAGTCGTTGTTGAGATGGAAATTGATAAAAACAAACATCTTCAGGCTCTCGGCACTGCTCATGGAGGGGCAATAGCAAGCGTTCTCGATTCTGCTATAGGTCTGAACGTCAACAGAGAGGTGATTAAAATGGGAAAGACTGCTGTAACTGCACAGCTAAACATCCACTACATTCGACCTGTTGCAGAGGGAAAGATAGTGGGTGTGGGAATGCCCGTGCACATAGGCTCCAAGGTCACTGTCGGCTACGGAGAGGTGAGAAATGAAGATGGAGAGCTAATTGCTACTGGAACAGCAACATTCTACATAATAAACAGGAAATTCAAGGACTGAGCATCTCTTCCTTTACTTTCTTCAAGTAACCCACGATCTCCTCCACAGCTTCAGCAAGAACCTCTGAGTTGTTGTAATTCTCAACAATTTCTCTCAGCCTTTTCTTTTCCCAGCCTCTCATCTCTTCAGCAATCTCAACCATTTTGGGAAAGGCTCTTATTATGTTGTCAACGATTGTGATGTCAGCCATTCTGGCGGTTCTGGAGAGAGGATTCAGGTCTACAGCTATAACCTTCTTCCCGTGCCTCTTCAGAATCTCGCATCTGTCTCCATCCTCCAAGGGGACAAGGACTACATCAGCAACAAGTATTCCCCTGCTATCAACTATTCTTCTCGCCGATTCGAGTCCTTCAAGCTCAGCATCGCCTGCTGCAAGAACCTCCATTCCATACTTCTCAAGGTAGTTCTTGATTTTCTCAACTCTCTCAGATGAGTGGTGAAAAACGTTGATTTCAATTTTCGCATTCACGAGTTCTGCAAGCCTTTTCGTTTCCTCGGGAACCAGAACAGCGGTGTTACCATTTACAGAGATAACAGGATGTTTTGCAAGGAGCATTAAAGCTACCGCCGCTCTCTCAGCTTTCAGAGCGAAGTCTCTCGTTTTTTCGCCAAGAATGTAGTCAAAGGCCTCACCTCTACCGTGAGCTATCAGTCCCTGAATTGCAGTAACGCCTGACTTTACCCCTTCAACCAGCTTCTCCCTTGTTACAAGTGACGTGTACCTTGGATGACTTTTCGGGATTTTCTCCATCACCTCACCCCAAGGAAATCTGCAAGCTTTTTAAGGGATTCAAAAACGTAATCTGCATGCTGGATAAAAGACTTTGCCATCTCCCTGTTTCTTTCCGTCAGTATCAGGGCAGTTTTTGCTCCGGCAGCTTTTCCTGAAAGGAGGTCAAAGAGGAAGTCTCCAACCATCAGTGCCCTTGAAGGTCTGACATCAAACATCTTCAACGCAAGAATGAGCGGTTGAGGGGAGGGTTTTGGTTCCGCATCCTCCCTTCCAATGATGAAATCAAAGTCGAAACCGAGCCTTTCAGCCACTATCTCGGCGCTCCTTCTGCTGTTTCTCGTAATCACACCCTTTACAGCATTAAGACCATTAACAAGCTCAACAGCGTAGTAAGCCGGTTTTGCCTTCATCGCACACATTAACTCATAACTTTCAAGAATTCTGAGCATTTCCTGCCTTTTCTGACTATCTTTCTCCTCCATTATCGACTCCAGAATAAATCCCCTCTCAATCCCGAGTGCTTTCCTTATTTCATCAAAGGGTATGTTAAGCTCTATTAGCGTACCATCCAGGTCAAAGGCGACAAGCTCAAATTTGGAGGAGTTCTCTGAACTTTCTGGCCTCTTCTGCAGGATTTCTTGATTCATAAATTCCCCTCCCAACTATAATTCCATCTGCATATCTTAAAGCCTCAAAACTGCCCTTCTGAGCGCCTATTCCGGGGCAGAGGATTTCCATATCTCTCGCAGCTTTTCTTATCTCTCTCAGCCTCTCAATCCTCGTTGATGGAGCTATAACTCCGCTGCAACCAGCTTCTCTGGCCTTTTCAACGATTTTCAGCGACACGGCACTCATGAACTCCTCTCCCCCAGGATTGCTCAGCTCCGTAACGACATAAACCTTTCCTCCATACTCTTCAGCCACTCTGCAGATTTCCTTGAGCGTGTCGCTGCCAGCGAAGCCGTGTGCAATCACGGATTCTGCAGAATTTTCGAAGGCAATTTTCGCAATCAGGGAACTCGTGTAGGGGATATCGGCAATCTTGAAATCTGCAATAACGGGTTTAATTTTTGATAGTTTCCTCATCACTCCTATACCAGCAGAGAGAACGAGGGGATAGTTGACCTTTATTCTGTCCACGTATTCCTTTACTCTTTCCGCTAATTCAAGGGCTTTTTCTTCATTAAGAACGTCAAGGGCCAGTATTAACTGTTTCATCGGGGAATGTTGGATGCGGGTAAAATTACTTTTCCGTAAAAGGCAACAGCTTTATACCGTTCTGCACAGCAATGCATAATGTTCAGGGAGAAGGGATTCTGGAAGAGGGAGAGAGTTGATGATGCCCTTAAAAGGTTGCTTGGCAGGATAAAAGCCCTTGAAATTGAGGAGGCTGACGTTTATAACCTTACAAACCGGGTTCTGGCTGAAGATATTGTTGCGGGTTTTGACATTCCGCCATTTGACAGAGCAGCGATGGATGGTTACGCTGTAAAAGCTGAGGACACTTTTGGCGCTTCTGTCAGCAATCCAATCATGCTCGAGCTTGCGGGTAGCGTGGAGATCGGACAGGTGCCTGAAGTGAAGGTTGAGCAGGGGAAGGCGGTCAGGATAGTGACGGGGGCAATGATGCCTGAAGGAGCCAATGCTGTCGTCATGCTCGAACACACGAGAGTAAATGGCAACTTCATTGAAATTCTGAAGGCTGTTACGCCATTGAAAAACGTTTCGAGGAGAGGTGAAGACATAAAAGAGGGCGAAGTTGTACTGAGAAAGGGAGAGATACTCCAGCCTCAGGATGCGGGGGTGATTGCATCACTTGGCATTGAGAGGGTAAGGGTTTACCGGAAACCAAGGGTGGCTGTTATCACTACCGGAAACGAGCTCGCAGAGGTTGGTGAGAAAATTGAAGGTGCAAAAATATACAATTCCAACAATCCAATGATCTGCAACGCCCTTCTTGAGTTTGGATTTGAAGCAATTTCGCTTGGAATTGCAAAAGACTCGGTTGAAGAGATAAGAAATAAAATCTGCAAAGCCCTGAGGTTTGATGCGGTTGTGATAACAGGAGGGACTTCTGTTGGTTCCAGAGACCTCGTTCCGGAGGTTGTAGAGGAGATGGGGGAGTTGGTATTTCACGGCGTTTCGATGAAGCCCGGAATGCCAACTGCAGCCGGTTTGGTGGATGGAAAACCGATTTTTATGCTTCCAGGCTCCCCTGCAGCAGCCCTGCTCGGTTTTTACACCTTTACCATTCCCGCCCTCTACAGGATGATGAATGTTAAAATTGTTGCAAGAAAGTGGAGCAGACAGAGAGGAATTCTGCAGGGGAGAGTTCCGTCAGAGTTAGGGGTGAGAGGAAACGTAAGAGTTCTCTGGGAAGATGGAAAAGTTTACCCGATAAGAATTTCGGGTTCAGGAGTTCTAAGTTCTTTTGTAAGAGCAAATGCCCTGCTTGTTGTGCCTGAGGAAAGAGAAGGTTACGAAGAGGGTGAGGAGGTAGAGGTTACGCTTTTAAGGGATGTAACCGAGGTGTTCGAATGAGGAAGGTTTTCAGAGATGCGGTATCGATTGATGAAGCGAGAAAGCTGCTTTTAAACCACTTCACTCCCAAAAGAGCGGTTGAAAAAGTTCCGATTCACCTTGCTGCAGGAAGGGTTCTTGCAAGGGATGTTTATGCCATCACCGATGTCCCGCCTTTTGACAGAGCAACAATGGACGGCTATGCGGTTAGAGCTGAAGACACATTCACAGCTGAGGAGGATAGCCCAGTCATTTTAAAGGTTGTTGGGGTGATTGAGGCTGGAAAAAAGCCGGAAATAGAGATTGACAGAGGTGAGGCAGCGGAAATAGCCACCGGGGCTATGATGCCAAAGGGTGCAAATGCTGTGGTGATGGTTGAGTACACGAGGAGGAGAGGAGACAGGATAGAGGTGCTGAAGCCAGTTTCTCCGGGAGAGAACGTTATGTACGCTGGAAGCGATGTAATGGCAGGAGAACTGCTGGTCAGAGAGGGTTCAAGGCTGACACACAGAGAAATTGGAGTCATGGCTGCATGCGGTATAGGGGAGGTTGAGGTGTACAGGAAGCCGAGAGTGGCAATAATCTCAACTGGAAACGAGCTGATAAGGCCAGGAGAGAAGTTAATGGAGGGAAAGATATACGATGTAAATTCCTACAGCCTTGCTGCAGCGGTTGAGGAAAATGGTGGTGAAGCGATTTTAATGGGCATTGCAAGAGATGATGAAGCGGAGATGCGCAGAATGATTGATAAAGCTCTCAGAGAAGCGGACATTGTTTTAACAAGCGGGAGCACTTCTGCGGGAGCTGGCGATGTGATGTACCGTATTCTGGATGAATTCGAACCGGGTGTTCTGGTGCACGGTATTGCCATAAAACCCGGAAAACCTGCCATTATTGCTGTGAGTGATTCAAAGCCTGTTTTCGGACTGCCCGGATATCCTACATCTGCCATGACGGTTTTTGAAGTTATGGTGGCACCGATAATAAGAGAAATGGCGGGGTTAGCAGAAGATGAGATGGTAAAGCTGAGAGCAAATCTCGCACTGAAGGTTTTCTCAGCAGAGGGGAGAAGGGAGTACCTGCCGGTAAATGTTGTGGAGGGTGCTGAGGGTTATTCAGCCTATCCTGTCAGCGGTTCGTACAGCGGGGCGGTGACTGCTTTTGCCTTCACTGACGGCTTTGTTGAGATTCCTGAGAATGTTGTCATGCTTGAAGAAGGGGATGAAGTTGAGGTCAGACTGTTCAGCCATCTCAGACCTGCAGATTTGATGATAATAGGAAGTCACTGCATAGGGGTGGACATTCTTCTCTCCATTCTGCGGGAAAAAAAGCCCTGCATGAGCAAGGTTATAAACGTTGGATCCACGGGTGGAATTCTTGCTGTAAAGAGGGGCGAGGCGGATATTGCAGGAACCCACCTGCTTGATGAGAGCGGAATTTACAACGAGCCGATTGTAAGAAAGTACGGAGTCAGAGACGTGTTGCTGGTTAAGGGATATCTGAGGGAGCAGGGGTTGATAGTTGCAAGGGGGAACCCAAAAAAGATCAGAGGCTTTGAGGATCTGCTGAGAAAGGATGTGACATTCATCAACCGCAACAAGGGAAGCGGAACGAGGATTCTTACGGATATGTACCTCAAAGAAATTGCAGTAAGGAAGGGTTTAAGCTTTCAGGACATAACTGCCTCAATAAGAGGATACACGGTCGAGGCAAAAACACACACCTCTGTTGCGGTAGCTGTGGCAAGCGGTAAGGCTGATGCTGGAGTGGGAATAAAGAGCGTTGCGGTGAACTACGGTCTTGACTTCATACCGCTGAGAAGTGAGGAGTACGATTTCCTTATAAGGAAGGACAGGATGGAAAAGGAGGCTGTGAGAGACTTTCTGGAGTGTTTGAGTTCAGAGGAATTTGCCAGGAGAATTCAAAAAGTTGAAGGTCTGAAGGTTTACAAGAGGACCGGAGAAATTATAGAAATTGACTGACCAAAAAGCTCAGACCACAAAGCATTTTTAAACACCCTTTCCACAAGCTTCCATGCTACTCCTCGAACACGAATCTAAAGCTCTGCTTGAGAAATACGGCATAAAAACCGCAACCTGCATTTTTTGCGAGACTGAAGAGGAAGCTGTCAGGGCAGCGAGAAAGCTCAGCTTC
>Ga0072500_161816_pt1 | contig 17783 bp, 18 predicted proteins | sample GBScelen77Swater_FD_63803 | JGI IMG/M metagenome (GOLD analysis project Ga0072500, IMG submission 63803) | Hot spring microbial communities from Great Boiling Spring, Nevada - cellulolytic enrichment S 77C v2 (version 2) | ecosystem: Environmental > Aquatic > Thermal springs > Hot (42-90C) ...
AGGTGAAGGTTAATGAGAAAAGACGACTTGACACAGGAGGCACTTAAAAGGCTTAAAATCTCAAGTGCTCCGGAGAACCCAAGCAACAAACTTCCTATCGACGAAATGAGGTCGCTGGAGAAATCCATTAACGAGGCACTGAAAGCCAACGCTTCCTTCATGGCTCAAATGCTGCTGCTTGGGATGATGTTTACTCAACTCTTAGCACCTCATGTAGAAAGACATATCGCTAAACGGAATGAAGGCGCTAATAGAAATACCATTAACCTAACGAAAGAGGTGCAAGAGGAAGAGTGAAATCCTAAAATAGGTAATGGAGATAACTCGCAACTAAGGTAAAAATTAGCGATGGTATGCTGGGTAACGGGAAGAAGAACCAATGGCTGAATTGCTTCAACACATTAAAGGGAACCTTTCTCAGGAAGAAAAGGAACAACTCTTCGAAGAAGTGAGGCAAAAGGTTGATGACCAACTCGGCGGGGAAGGCAAGAAGAAGGTTGATGCAGACCAGCTTAGGCAAGCAGAGGTTACTTACCGCAGCCACTTTGAAATCCTCGCTAAGGCATTTCAAGAGGCTGCAACCACGGGAGCTAACTTTGATGAATTGTTGAAGACTATCCTGTCTACTACGCCCGGTCTGCCGTTCTTCTACTTTGTTTTGCCTGAAGTGACGAGGGTTCACCCGCAGGATACGCCCGTTTTGAACCGATTGCCTCGTATTCCCGGTCAAGCACCTGATGCTCGCTGGAAGGTGGTCGAGAAAGTCGGTTTCGGTCGCCAAGATGAGTTGACCAATGTTTTGGCTGGCGGTGAAGCCCCCGCTTCGTTAGTTGAAATCGACACCACCTACCGTGAGCACACGGCACCTTATAAGTTCCTCCACTTGCTCAAGTCCGTGTCGTTCCAAGCTGTGGCTGCTGCCGCCAACTTCACCAACTTGATTTCATTGGAAATCGCTAACGCTATGATTGCCTTGCACACCTACCAAGAGCACTTGGTTCTCAATGGGGACTCCGCCGTGAACCCCAATGTCTTTGACGGTTTGATTAAGTGGGGAAGCCAGTATGGTGTCGTTAAGACTATTAACCAAGATGGCGCTTCTTCCGTCAACTACTTGACGCTCAACGATGTTTACGAGGTTATCATGCAGCTCTATACCAACTTCGGTGCATTGCCTCGTGTGTTGATTACCCGCCCTGAGCTGCAATTCGAGCTGACCCGCATGTGGGTGGGTCTCTACCGTGTCGCTGTCGGTGCTGATGCGGGTGTTGACTACTCTGGCACCATCCTGCGTGGCTTCCCGCTCTTCTGGCGGGATGTTACGACTGAGTTGGTGCTCAGCCGTTTCGCTCCGAAGTATACCATTAACATCGGCGGCAACCCAGTTACGGTTACCGACATTATCATCATGGACGACCAAGTTGAATTGCCGCCAGAAGTCGCTGGGAACGAGCCACGCAACGCTGGTGCGTTCATGATTGACCTTATCCCGCCTCAGGTGGTCTTCTTGGCACCACTCACCGCAGCACACCGAATTCTGGCAATGACTTCTACGGTCTTGGCACCAAGGGCACCTCAATTTATCGGGATTATTAAGGGTGTCGTCCTTGGTCCTCAAGGCTAATAACGCTTGAGAGCGGCGGAGCGCTTCGCCTTTCATAGCTAAGGTTTCTGCCGCCCTGCAGGGGGACAAACTCCTGCAGGGTTTACTTCTTTTTGGCTTCCCAATTGCGAAGGACTTCCATTAGCCCATCTACATCAATGGCGTCTTTTAACGAGGCAAGCGTTTGAATGGGAAGATGTGATGGAATTTCTCCCTGCGAAGAGGGAGCTACTGCAGGGGGCATTACCGCTGGAGCCGATGTCGTGCTTGTGGATGAAAATTTAACATCGTAATATTTCTTTTCTCCCCGTGCGATAGCCAACCAAGCTTGCCAAAGAAGATAAGGTTCATCCACAGGCACAGGCTTACTCCAAACCCCACCTTCCCTAAAAATTTGATACGAAAGAATTAGGGGCGCCGCCCATTCAGGGGCAAGAGAAACCTCAGCAAAATAAGCGTAAGAGATATTCTCAAGTAGTTTTAGCTGCTTCTGAAATTCAGGTGAAACTGCGGGGTCAAGTCCATTCACTATGGAGACAATCCTGAAAACTACTCGCTCAAGTTGAGGATGGTTGCGAACGAAATCTTTGCTCCTAACTTCATCGTTAACGATTACCTGTGAAATCCCATCAAGAAGGAGTTCGTAATAAATCTGTCGCAGCGGGACTTGCAGATAGAGGCGGCTATAAATTTGTGAGCGATTATTCAATTCTTGAGCAATGTAAAATCGCATGACCTTACGGTAAGAGACGGGTTTAAAATGTATTTCCAGATTGTCCTTGCCCAAGCGGGTATCCAAGATAAGCGGGGTAAACTCAGCGTCAACAGCCCAAAGAAACAAAGTGTGGATATCCTCGCCCTTGAGCTTCTCGGCTTCCTTGAGGATATCAGTTAGGCGCATTTACTGTCGCCCCGCCAACACAATTTATTCAAATAAATTCCGTTAGCCACCAATGCGTGGAGGCTCCCACCCGCTAACCTTCAAGATGTGGAAGGCGATATAGCGTTGGAGCTTGTAATGCAAGTCCATCAGGAATGAGACTGCTTCTTCACGGCGCTTGAAATCGGAAAATCTAACGACTTCCTCAGGTGAGACTTTGAGTTCAAAATCCACAATTGCGGTTGTGAAAAGGTAACGGAAGGCTTCAGCCCAATTAGAAACAAGCTCAACTTCAGTAGTCACATCCTTAGCGAAAACCTGACGCCAGCGAGGCTTTACCCGTTTCTCTTCAAAGATTTCAATTTCCAAGCCAGTTAAAGGACGATAATCTACCCAACCTAAACCGTGCGGTAACTCGAGCCGTCTAATTCCCGCTTTGGAGACAGAGACGAACTCCAACGACTTGAGGTCTTCTTCCAAGCGCCGCAAAGTCTCTTCGAGAAGGTCATCAAATTGGCGTTCCTCTTCCATCGTGAAATCCCTCCTTCAAACTAAACATCTTCCTGCTGGTTATATTCTGACACAATCCTTTCTATTTCATCGGCTATGTCCTCTATGGTCGTTGGAGCGCCTTCGTCCCAGAATTGCGGGAAGGAAGTTCTAATTTGATTTTCTAATTCATTGGAAGAAACACCCGAAAGGCGCAAACGGGTCAAATAAAGCCAACTGCGGATGAATTCCATTGTGTTGTGAAGTGTTCCCGCACAAACTTTTATTGCAGGAGTGTTGTTGCGGATAAGAACTTCCAATGCTTTCCCACGAACATCGTCAATATCAAAAACGAAGTAAACTTTACGCTTGGCTTTGTCAATTTGAGTTCCCAAAAACCTAACTCCGAGTGCCATAAAAAGCGCCGCCATTATATCGTCCTTCGTCTTATACTTCTCACTCATACCTTAAGTCACCCCATCAAATTTTAGCAAAAAGCGAGGCTTATGTGCCAGTGGTGGACGGATTGCGGCGGATGATATCTTCTGGCGTGATAGGTGTAACCTTAATTCGCCGTGTAACTGTCCTTTCTTCCCCTGTTGCCTCTGACCGAATTCGCACATTCAATTGAATGGTATCGTTCTCCAATTCAAGTCTCAACCTAACGGGCAATTGCATTGCTTGCGGCGGGACTTCAACAAGACGAGGTGCTTGCTCAAGGGGAAGACCGGGAAGGGGAACTCGCTGCATACCAAGTCCCAATTGGGCTGCAGCCAATCCTCCGCCAAATGCCCAACCTATGCGTTGTTGTAATTCAGCGGTCATCACCTGACGCAAGCCTTCAACATCTGCCATCCACCCTCTAAAAGGTCCCCTGATAAATTGCTCATAATCTCTTTGCATTTGAGCCCGTATATCCGCAACAGTCATTTGAGCACCATAACGAGCATAAAGCTGGAATGGAGCCATCATAAACCGTGCTACATCTGATTCCGCCAAATAACCCATTCCAAATTGATAGCGAGCGCCTATTAGCCAAGTTTGCGTAACAGGTATTCCCATCATTTGTGGGATTGGGGCGAATGGCGGGGGTGCTCCTTCTCTTGCCCATCTTACCATCTCCCTAACTGCAAAGACTGGCATTTGAGCAATTCTGGTTAACTCGGAAAGGGGAATGGCGGGCACAATTGCCCCCGCTTGCCCTATCATACCCATTATGCGGCTATACACTCTTTCCGCTTCCTGCAAGATAGCATTGAGATAGTAAGGGTGATTGCGATATTGCTCAGCCATCTGCATGAGCACTTGAAGATATTGAAGCGCTGCGGGTATTGCTTGGTTAAAAACTTGCGGCAAGATTAATGCTTGAGCCCCTACCCGCTCAAGCATATTGCCGAAGATGGAAAGTCGGTCAAGGAACAAATTGAGCGGGGCAAATGCTGCTTCTAATTGACGCCTAATCAATTCAATAGACCTTTCGAAACGAGTAACGAAAGCATTCCACGCATCTTGAAGAGTCCTGAAATATTCATCCCAGCGAGATGTTGCAATGGCGGCTGCCGCCCGAATTGCCAATCCCTGCAAAGTTTGGTCAAATGAACGAAGGGCTTGAATTCCTGAAAGTGTCGTGCCGATGAAGTCACCGAAGCGAGCAGCAGCATCCCTTACACTCTCTTGAAAACTTCGGAAGTTAGCAGCAGTATTCGCAATTTCATCAGCACCTCGCCGCCACTCTTCAAAGAATTGTCGCTGCGCTTCTAACAACTGCCGTTGGGCTGCAATGGCTTGGTTGAGCATGAAATAAGGAAGCCCAAGTTGAGTGTAAAGTAAGGCTATCTGTTGAGGTGCCATCCTAAACAAATCAATTTGTTCGGGGGCAATACCAATATCAATTCCTTCCCGCCGAAGCGCTGCTGCCCGCTCCCTCGCAATCGCAGTTTGAAGAGCCAAAAAGCGAGCCGCTCGCTCAACCTCAATGGCTTGTGCTTCAGCTCGGTAGCGGGTCAACAGCAAAATCCTTTCAGAAACCATCGCCAAATTATTTGTTATCGTCGCTACTTGAGCCAAATCTTCCGCACCCCAGCGAAGCCGCAGGAAAGTATCCATCAATTGATAAGCCTCACGCAGCCCCCGAACCATTTCCTGCATCTGTCGGTTAATTGCCTCCATCTGTGAAGCTAAATTCCTAAACGCTTGAGCAAGCTTTTCATACTCCTGAAGAATATTCACTCGCAAGGTATAACCTATCCCCGCCATCTCCCGACTAAATGTCCTTACAGCAGCCATTATTGAAGTCCATTGAGCGTCAATTTGGCGGAGAGCCGCTTGGAGTTGCATAGCACCCCAAGTCACATAACCGACAGGAATTGGTTCAATGCGGGGGATACGAAATTCAACGAGTTCTTCAATCCCTTCCCCTCTAATTGCCCCTGCACGGATTAAACCTTCACGAACTCTGGCAGGAAAATGTGCGGCTTGAAACATTGCTCTAAAAAATTCCTGAAACGGCGCCCACATCGCCCCCATACCTGTGGGAGTAAAAAGAATGGAAAGGTCCTGCATTACTGTCTGAGTCCTTTGTAAGTTCTCTGCCCAAACACGGCTCTCAGAGGCTACACCCTCAAGAACACGCTTAAGTATTTGAAATTTGGAGGTAGCATCGGTGAGTGCTATCGACAAATCAAACATAGCTATTTTGAAGGGGTCTACGGGTATTTCTTCCTCTCGTCTTCGGAAAAATCTGGCAATGAAGGGGACTATATTTTCTACAATCGTGGCAATCCAGTTGAGTAAAAGTCCCCCCACTTTCATAATTCCACCTAATATCGCTCCGATTGCTCCCAACGCTAACATAACGAATGGCCCAACTGTTCTCACAAAACCGCTTAGAAGGTCAACCAAACCATTAAAGAATATTGCGAGACCTGCGAGACCTGCTTGCGTGAAAGGATTTGTAACAAAATCAATAATAGCCCTCAAACCCATACCCAAAGCGTCTCCAAGAATTTGCCCCATACCGCGAGCCCAATCCTGAATATCAGCAGCACGATTCCGAATCAGCTCCTTAATTTCTTCGAAAAATGGTTGAAGAGCGTAAAGGAAATACTCTCCAAAACTCCCAATTGCCTCTACAACTACCATAATTGCATCCTTAATACCGCTCCTTTCAAGAAACTGAGCAAATACTTGCAGAGGCTCTACAAAGTGGGACATAAGGGCACGACCAGCTTCTCCATAAAGCTGCTGTAATTGCCCCACAATTTGGTTGTAAGCACGGATGGCTTCACCAGCCCTTCTTGCCTCCTCACTCATTCCTCTATACATCGTATTTATTTGCATTTGAATTAAATTCATCGCTACTGCCGCTCGTGTCGCTGTCTCACCTAATCCCGCCACGCCAACAGTCAGCATTGCAATGGATTCCACTGTTTCAATGGGAATACCTACACCTGCTGCTCCCATTAACTGTCCTTCGAATACTGCCTGCAAAGTTGGCCTAATCTGGTCTGCTCTAATTCCCAGCCGACCAAACTCGCCCATTAGTCGTGCCCACTCTTCCAGTGAAACCCTTCCCTGTGCTGCCATCGTGGCGATGTTTCCGAGCGCATTCTGGAGAGTTTGAGTTAATGCTTCCATCGTCAACCCAAAACGAGAGAACATGGAAAGAAATCTATTCCAAGCCCTTTCGCCTTCTCCTGCACTCTCAATAAATTGGCTAAAACCAAGCCTCATCCTTTCCCAAACGGAAACCATTTGCGTCCCACGCTCAATTAATTGAACGATATTGTCCAAAACTCGCATCAAACTTTGAACGATTGAAATAAGCATTTGAAGAGCCTGTGCAAACCTAACAACAACGGCAATAGCAATCAGCATTCGAGGGCTAAGATTTCCTATTGCCGCTCCTAACTGATTGAAGGAAGCCGAAAGTCGCTCTACCTGAGGTATTAAGTTAAGAACAGCACCAGTAATTCCTCCTGTCGGAAGAGTAGCTCCCGCAGGTATATTAGCTCCTGCACCTCCCCCACCCGTAGGAAGCGAAGGTGGACCTAACGGGAAGCGCAGCTGGAACTCCAATGCACTCCTCGCTGCTTTCTGAAAAGCTTCAATTGTAGACGATATACCACTACTAACCGCACCAATCCCTTTACCAACTCCCCCCAGCTCTTGAACAAACGAAGAAAGCCCCCGACTAAGCCCACCCAAAGTGGGGGAAAGTGTGTAAACAACCTCTCCCGTCAGCTTCGCCAAATTCCCCAAAGCATCTCCAAACTCCAAAGCCACACGATGAAGGCTCAAAAATGTCTTACCGAGCTCCTCAAGAGCATCCACTTGGCGCCGTCTAACCTCTTCTTCCTTGCGCAAATATTCCTCATACTTTTTTATCAGCTTGTCTAAATCTTCCTCATCCCCTTTACCTTTGCCCCCACCACCCGCCGCCCCACCAATATCTTCGCCACTAATATCTCCTATGCCAAAGACATCACTTCCCCCGCCACCTGTAGCCTGCTGAAATTCCCACTCAACATCAAAATCCTCCGTCTCGCCTATTTGGGGTAAAATATGAACCGTTTTCACTCGGAGAGGCTCACGATAAAAGAAACTGTCGGTCAGAGTGAACATCTACAACCACCACATGAAATTTTAAGAGCCATCCTTCCGCTCCTTACGGAACTTATCGTAAATGTCCTTAATCGCCTCTTCCACCTTCTTTCTGTCCTCTTCACGGGGGAAGTAAGGAATGAAGATAAAGAAGCGATTGGCAATGGTTGCGAAGAAGGCATGAATCCAGCCCAAAACCCAGTTAGCAAGGCTGAAAAGAGGCGTAAGGAAGAGACACACGAGGAAAACTAAGCCGATGCCAAAACCTAAGCTGAAGTAAACGAAGATAACGCCCAATAACCACCACCAACCCATTATGAAGCTTAAGAAGAGACCTAAAATGATATTCCACCGACGCCAAGCCTGCCGCCAAGAAACGATAAGCGTCCAATCCTTATCAAAAGTAGGAAAGAAAATCCCCAGCCACTCAAGGAAAAGCAGAAGCGCAAGCCCGAAAAGCATCCCACCCACAATGGGAAGTATCCAGTCACCAATATAAAGGGCGTAGGGTTCTCCTTTCTCCCTCAAAAACATCATCCACGGCAGGTTAAGAAGAAGAGTAGTTCCTATTGCCTTTGCAATAAGCCCCGCATCGTCTAAAGCCCTTTCTTTCTTCTTTGCATTTGCATTCGCAAATTCAGTGCCACAGCGAGGACACATGCGCCAACCTTCTTTAATCGGACAATTGCACTTAGGGCATCTCGTCATCTTCGCAGCACCTCTATGGGAATTATACCGCCCAGACGGTTAGGAAATAGAATAGTTTATGAAGGAGAAGTTGACGGTAAAGCCCACCGTGTTGGCGCCAAAATCTTCCCCCCACGAATTTATCTTGAAGCCGAAAAGGGTCAAAGTAAATAAATCCCGCACAATTATGTCTACTTCTTGAAGAGGTTGGATGGAAGCTGCTTGAAGGAAAGAGAAATTGAAGGGATAGCCTAAAGTGACGCTTCCCCGTGAAAGGATAGGTGTCGCTGAGAACATATTTGGGGCTCGGCGGGCAGAAGCGGAGTGCCGTGACGAATCAAAAGCCGTCCAATGCCAGTTAATTTGGCGGCGAGCATTAATATTTAGGCTGGTTATTTCCTTTTCAAAATAATCCCTGCCAATTTTGGAGCGAATTTTGAGGTCTCTAATAGTAAGCCCACGCTCATTGATGGCGTAAGGGCGCATGATGTCTAAATATGGCCTATCGCTCTGGAAAACATGGGTAAACGGCGAAGAGAAAGTTAAGGATAAAGTCCCGTTGGCGTTAGCGGGCACTTGGAAATTTATGTCCGTTAAAAGACTAATCCCTGAAACAAAGTGGGTATATTCCGATTGGTCTGGCGAACGGACAATCGCCCAAATAGCGACGGGAAAATTTAACCCCAAGTATGAAAAAGCGAAGGAAAGGAATGATTTGGTCTGATTATTTAGAAAAAGCGGAAATTGAAATGTCCACTGGTGAGGGTTCAGGATAGCATCGCCCAAAGAGGCGATAGTAGGGTAACCCAGCGCTTGAACGACATTTGCCGCCGACGGGATTTCAAGCCGAAGAGAAAGAGGAGGGCAAAAATCTAAAAGAGAAACATTCGTCGGTAATCCATCTGTTACTTCCAAATCTGGAATGACTGAAGTCTCATAAGTTGCGATACCAACAAAAGTATCTCTGGGAAATAAGTAAAAAATCATCGCCATCACCAGTGGAAATTTTAACGGGGGAAAGGGCTAAAATTTTAGGTCGGGTGTCTGGAGAATGCCAAAGAAAGCGAGCGCTAAGCGCCCAATAGATGTCAGCAAGTTGAATATCTGGAAAGCTTTCGTGGCAAGCGGCGGGCGAATAGCGGAAGTCGCCGCCCAATATAACCTCACCCCTTCGGATGTAGAGAAAATCGTTAAGGAAGTAGAAGATTTTTTCCATGCCCCGCTCAATGACCCGCAAACTTTGTTGAAACAATTTTCCTTGCTAAACGAGGCAGCGGCGGAAGGCGAATTTATCCTCTACGACATCATCCAATACCTCTACCAGAATTGGAAGAAGAGCGGGGATGAACCGCCCCCTGCCCTCGTTGAAGCCGTTTACAAGTGGCACAGTCTTCTGCTGGAGAGAATGAAAATCCATGCCCGCCTAATTAAGGACATGCAGAAGAGCCTTGCAGCAATCCAAGAAGAAGAAAGCGAAAAAGAACTGCTACGAAGCTTCGTAGAAGGAGGCGATTGGGAAGATGAAGAACAAATTTGAAGAATTCTTTACGGAAGAAGAAAAGAAGCACTGGGAACGAATTTTCAAGAAACTGGGCGAAAACCCCGCCTTTGAGCGCATTACCTCGTATGTTAGAGAGACAGAAAAGGAAATCGGCGAGGATGATTACAAGGCTTTCCTAAGCCAATTAGAACCACTTCTCGGAAAATTTGTGCCAATCCCATTAGGCTCAAGGATTTTAAACCCCAACCTCGTAAACGATTTAATTGCCCGATACATTACCGAAATCGCCGATATGAGCCTCGATGATTTCTACGCCACAGGAAATAGGGTGCAAGATACCATCAAAACTGGCAAAACATATTTAGCGCTCCCGCAGGATTTGTTTGAAGAGACAGATTTTGAAAACTTGCTGAAAATCATCGGGGCTACCGTCCTTCACTTACCTAAGGTTTTGAACCGCTCTCTCGGCTTATTGGGAGCCCACGCCAGCGCCATCCTGCGAGGTGCTGGCGAAAACAAAAAATTCGCCCAAATTCTTTTTAGGCACGGCATTTTGGATATTAACGAAGACGAAAGCTTCACCATCCACTTTGATAGGTTCATCGTTGCCTTGGGTGACCCATCCTTTGTTGAGGAAGTTTCAGATTTCGCCGTCCAATATATACCGATGGAAATTTTCTACGGCCCTCAGTCTATCATGGGAATTGCCTTGAGCCGCTCAATTGCCAACGGGCTCCTCGCCGCCGCCATCGCCGCTAAAAATACCAACCAGCAAGAAAAGTTTGTCAATCAGGTAAAGGAAATTGGGAGGCGGATAAAAACCATTCACGAGGAATTGAATTCGCTTCAACCCAATTGGGATGCAATTATTGAAAATCTCAACGAAGTCTTCTCAATTATTAACGCTTACACGAAAGGCATCAAAAAGGAATTCCCACCGCTTTATCGCATCATGTCCTTCGCTGGCGAAATCGGGGTTTATCCCGACATTGTGATTGAAGCGGCAGGGTTAGTGACCAAAGAATTTACCGCCAGCGAATGGGCATGGCTGGAAAAAACCCAAGAAGTTGCATTGAAAACCGCATCACAGGCTAAACCACTCTACCGCCAACCCATTTATTGGTTAGCTCTAACTTGCATCCGCAGCGTTACTGCGCCCGACAGCATTGTTTCAAAAATAAGAGACATTACTTCCCGCTTCGCTGTGGGTAAAATCTTTTAAGGAGAAGGGACAATTAATGTATCGCCTTGCTTTGTGTTGCCTAACAAAGCTAAACAATGGGAATTGATTGGGGAAATTCCCGTGCAGATAACTGGCAGCATCAATGACAGCAAATTCTTCCATTGGCGAGGGAGAACAAATGTTTGCCTTCCTTGTGGATGACGAGACCCAGGCAAGTTACGAGGGCGAAGAAATTATAAACGCCATAATCTGGGGGGATGCTTTGAAGGTTTTGCCGAAATTTCCCCCAGAAATTGCCGATATGGTCTTTTTAGACCCGCCCTACTTCCTTCAACGCTCTGACCTCACCATCTACCGCTGGAACGAGAAGACGACCCTTCGGAATTGGAAAGAAGAGTGGGACGAATTCGCCGATTTTGAGGACTACGATAGATTTATGGCTTCCATTCTGCAAGAATGCAAAAGAATAATGAAACCGAATGCCACCATCTGGGTAATGGGCTCCTTTCAAAATATCTGCCGCATCGGTGCAATCATGCAAAATCTTGGATTTTGGCTTCTGACCCAGTTCGTGTGGATAAAGACTAACCCCACACCAAACTTTTTGAACCGCCGACCAACCAATGCTACAGAATTCCTTATTTGGGCTGTGAAGGATAAATCCGTTAAAGACTATACCTACAACTACGAATTCGCCCGTGCGGTCTCCTCACCCCAATTCAAAATCCCTGTCAATATCTGGGAGCTACCAACCTGCAACGGAAACCGAAAAGAAAGGCTGAAGGATGAAAAAGGAAAACCACTTCATCCCACTCAAAAACCTGAAGCGCTCCTTGAAAGGGTAATCCTCATTTCCACAAAGGAAGGTGATTTGATATTAGACCCGCTGGCTGGAACGGGAACGACGGCAGCCGTCGCCATTCGCCTCAACCGCCGTTTCGTCCTCATAGAAAAGGAAGAAAGATATGTCAAAGGTATTAGAGAGCGATTAAACTTATGTGCTCATAATCCTGTCACTTTGTTTTGAAAGAAGGAGGGAACAACACGATGCGCTGGTTTGTAGGCTTGCATCCTAAATATTACCAACATGCCGACCAGCTATTGCGTGACTTTTTAGATAGTGGTGCAGATATTCTTTTCTCACACCCTGATTTCGGACTGGAAGGGTCATATGAAACCAAAACCAAAATTCTGGTGCTATTTTTAGAAAACCCCTCTAACCACCCTGAAGTAGAAAAGAAGATTTTCCTTTTTCTAAAAGAAGCGAAAGAGAAGTGGAGTATGGTAATTGCCGTGGGAGCTTCAGACAAAAAGATGAAGGAGTTAGTAACTTCCTTTTATCCCGAACGGAATTGGGTTCCTCACTGGACTGTTTTACCCTATACCTACCTGCTTTACCAACAAAAGGTTCCGCCAACTTACGGCGACTATCTGATGGCGTGGGTGACAATAGAAGCAAAGGGAAAAAGAGAAATCAATGCAGCAAGTGTTTTTCTTAACATAAAAATCCACGATTATCTAAGTGGAGGGCCGACAATATGGTCTCAGCAAATGCATCATGGACGAGGGCTTATTTGGGCTGCTACACATGATAGCATATCACGAGCATTTACAAGCGCTGCGGTCTCACAAAAACCAGCCATCCTCTTGAGAACAACGGCTCAGCTTTTCGAGAATTATGGAGATATTGGTGGACAAGAATTTTACGAAAGCGTCCTCATAAGGTATGATTTGTGGGATTGGCTAATAACTGCCCGCCGCATCCTTGATGATGAAGATTACGCTATCGAGTGGGGAATGAGATTGCATCAATTCTTTGAAAAGTATGAAGAATTCTGGAAATGGGAAATTCTTTGGGAAAGGTTTTACGACCAGACGGGGCTAAAACTTCCCAAGGATATGACCGTTGCACATCACCTGCCCCCCAATTACTTCGAAAAGGATTATTTCTCCAACCCCGATTACTTTCCTCAAGGCCCATGGTCAAACGAGCCACTTTCGGTAAACTGGGAAACTGGGCTGGGGATATAAGCTAAAAGGCACAACAGAATTTATTTGAATAAATTGCGTTAGCGGAATGGCTCCGGGGGCAGGACTCGAACCTGCAACCCGCAGGTTAACAGCCTGCCGCTCTGCCTGTTGAGCTACCCCGGAGCAATCATCAAACATCAACTTTTTGAACCCATGAGTAGTATCGGTTGGCTATTTCCTCTACCCTCTTGCGCCATTGTTCTATTGCCCATGCATATTTTGCCCCACCAGCATAACTTTCCGTGCGCTGACCGAGATGCCAACTACTCAACCCGCCAGCAATGGTTGAAGCCAGCGTCGCAATATCTATCGCCGATAACAAAGCCACCGCCTCTTGAACATCAATTGGCGGATGAAGCACAGGGTCTGGGTCATCTAAATCATACCCAAAAGTTCCCACAAATGCCACATTAAGCGGGCCACTGAAGAAGCGCTTAGTAATGGTTAAGTGATGGACGGGCGTCGCCGCCACCATTGCGGGCGACATAGTAGCATCAGGCGAAACCAAAAGCCATCCAATGGGAACGACCATGCGCCCCGTCAAACGGTTCACAAACAATTGCCTCGTCGGCGACAACCCTTCCAATGTAGGGTCTTGGTCTACATAAACAATCTGGTCTCTCTCAAAACGCCAAGAAAGCCAACCCGTGCCGACATAAACCACAACCGTCTCCAATTCCTTAACGGGATAATAAGGTAGCTTCAATTCCCAGCCGTCTACGCCGTCTACCCGCCCTTTCACATTTGTGCGCCGTGCCATCGGAACCCTTATCATCGCCTCCCAATGGGCAGTCATCCGCAAAATAACCCACTCTATCTCAGAGTCGGTCAGTGCTCTATCAAGTTCTACGAACCGCAAAAAATAGCGGACATGGCTAACAGATGCCAAACCTTTTTCAGCGGGCGGAAACATCCCGCCTCTCACCTCTCTGCTGTAGTTTTACCATAAAAGTATCCAAATCAGCAGCATCTTCAGACATCTGCGCCATCTTCTCCAGCAAAATCAAAACCTTCGGAGCTAAATGGGGGTATTCAATTCCTATCCTACACAGTTTGATGAAATAGTCAGGATACTGCCGAAGGCATTTCTCCAGCAAGCTCAACTCTTCCTCACCAGAAGAGATTTTAAAATTAACCTCGGAGGTGTGTCAGTTTATGCGTGTCTTCGTGCTTAGAAAGCAGGATACAGGTTTAGAAGGACTTACTGAGGAAATTGGGCAAGCAGCCATAGAGGAAGCTAAACGACAAGCAGCAGAAAAGCTCAACGAAGCATCGGATGAGATTAAGGCCCAGCTTGATGCCCTTGAGATTACTCCCGACAACTTCGACGAAGCCGCACAAACAATCGAAGAAGTCATAAACAGTTTAAGTAACCTTCTCGGAAGCATCAGGGCTCTTCAAGAACAACTGGGACAACAGCCTTTAAGAAAGCAAAGAGGCACTGTTTCTCTCATCACCGACACTGATGCTGATTTGATAGAGGAGCTTGTGTTAACTCTTGCCAAGATTATCAAAAATTACCCGCCAATAGATAATGACACTGCTGACGCAGCCAAGGCGGCTATTGATGAAATGAGAAAAATCCTTGACCAAATGGAAAAGAATATTGCGGTAATTGAGATGCCACCTGAAGAGTGAATTCCCCGATTAAACCTCGCTCGTTAAAATTTAGGTCGGGTGGTTTATCATGCCATTGACCATAAGGATTTATAAAAGGTTATTGGACGAGAGCGGTGTGCCTATTCCACCCGACCAAATCACGCTGAACGGAGAACCAGTGACAGGCACTCCCGATGATGAAGTTTCCTATGAGCGGGGCACACAAGGAAACGATGGAGAAGAAGGCTTTGATTACATGTATCTCGGCACGGGCGTCCTTAGCACCAGCGATACCATTACACCGGGCCCTAAAGGGAGAATGTTCTTCGCCGTCGTGAGCGGCGGGAATATGGTCGACCTGCAATGTTACCCCCTCCAAATTGACGCTAACACGCCGCCCGCCAATGTCCTTGATGGCTTCCAAGTATTTAACCCCAACTTGGGGACTTGGGAAAATGCTTTCGTCTATGACAGCGATTTGGGAGAATTCGTCCCACAACCCATCATCGTGTCCAAAGAAGCTACCGTCTTTGATGCTTCAACCCAAGAATTAATATTCCCGTTCAAAGTTAGATTGGTAGTTAACCCAGCAGATACTTCGGGTAGGCACGAATTCTTTATCGTCCTGCGAGTATTTGAAGTCTAACGGGGGTGACCGACTTGCCTGAAATCATCCGACCTTCAAGATTGAGGTGGTTCAAAAGCACAGGAAACTACTATGGCGGAGTTTCATCGGAAGAAATCGTTTCGGGTTTCCTTTATAATGTTTTCCCCGCCATTATGGATGAGGACTTGCTTATTGATGGCGGATATTTGACCAGACTGGTTTATATTGTTAACCAATATGACCAAAGTGTTGCCCATGTGAGGCTATGGTTCGCCTACCCGCAAGACCCCCTTTATGGCGATAAAAGGACAAGCGAAAGCGAGCGGGAAGTATTGCTGGTAGGGGTTCAGTGGAACAGAGAAATACCGCCAACAAATGCTCCGCCCAATGAACGAAGCCTTCCATCTCAAGTTACTTTGGACAAAATTCCATTAGCCAGTAATCCTTTCTCCAACTACGCCAACGGAATTGAAGTGGGAAGATTAAGACCCCTTGAAGCAGTCCCTATTTGGTTGGTTTTGAGCATTCCGCCGCTGGTTCAGCCGACAATTTTCACTGCCATCCGCATCGTCGCTGAGGGGGTGTTGCTGAGTGCCTGAAGCGTTAATTAAATTTACCGCCGCTGGACATATTAGGTTTGGGATTGCTGGTGACAGCGACGGCGACCTGTCTGAAGACCTTTATGACGAATTCTTACCAGTTATCGTCGTCCCTATCTCGGCGGGGGCGACCTACTACCGTAAGTTCTTTGTGGAAAACATAGACACGGTGCCGTTCTATAACTGGAAATTAAAAGTTACATCCAACCGAGATGAAATTTCGGCGAAGATTGCTTACGAACAAAATCCCCAAAATCGGATTTATAACTCACAGAAACCGCCAGCGGGCATCTCTGACGCCGACTGGAAAGAAGAAGTTACTGGGAAGGATTTTGATTTGCCCTTATTTGAGCCAAACAAACCCTTGTGTTTCTGGCTCAAACTTGAAGCCCAACCCGATGTTGAAAGATATAGCACTTATACAATTACCTTGACTTTTGAGGGCTACTCCTAAAGGGGGGAACGAGCGTTGGCTTACCTGTGGGATTATGTTTACTACAACGAGGCTTTGGCAATACCAATCTGGGAGAAAGAACTGGAGTCAGAAGATGATAATCCAATAACTCCTTACCAGCCCATTGTCATAGACGATGGAGATTTTAGGGGGGTATATTTCATCGCCGTAACGAACAGAAACGATTTATATGTTTGGAAATGGAATTGGGAGAACCACCTTCTTTCGGAGCGAGTATTCCCCAATTGGCAAAGCGTCTTTTCTAATCCATTTTACTACCGCCCGCTCTCTTTTGTCTCCTCAGATTGCCAACGGGCATTTATAGTATTAAGTTCGTGGGATTATGGAGATACCTACTTCGCAGAATTAACCCCAACTTTATCCGCAGGATTGCCCCCCACCTATTTGGGTTCAAAATATGGGGGGTCAATTGCACTCCAAAACTCCAAAGTTGGCTATGCGGGGGACGCTACCTTTGTCTTAGAAACATCGCCGACTGGGGATGTTAGGGTCTTTTCATGGGATAATGATTTTCCCGAATTTACTCTGACACGACGCATTATCCCCCATCAACATGCGAGTAAACTTACACGACCGCTAATACTCTTCGGAAGAAGCCAAACGGGCGGAATAAATGCGGAAGCACTCCCTCTCATCCTTTATAGTGACGGGTCTACTAAAGCTACATCAGAATTAGACCTACCCTCGTCTATGGCAACAGGGTCTTTCGTAGCAGCCTTAGGCCCACAATTCTGCGGCTACGATTTCTTCATTTGGAACTTCCCATCCAACTGGAACATCAAAACAAACTTTGATGTCCGATTACTGGATTGGGTCAAAGACGAAACTTCGTGGATTTTCATTAAGCAAGCTAATTTAACAAGCATAGAAACTCCACCAGAAATTTCGCTCCTTTTGGATGGAACGAATGTAATGAAGCATATTTCAGCCGCAAGCGAAGGGGCATTAATTGCTGTCGACGCATACAAGTATCTTTCTGGTTACAATTATTCCTACATGGCCTTACAAAATACATTGATTTTCGGCGATGCTGCAACCTCAACCGCTCACCTTTGCATCCTAACGCCTATAGGAACCGCTTACATACCTGACACGCCCCCGCAAGCCGCAATAATCTCACCAGCGACCTTCCATTTTGAGCGAGGGTGTTGGTATGCCACTGTAACCTACGAAAATAAAATCGCCTTCTTCCAAATCATTCACCCACAATTCTTCTCTAAATATTTCGCAAGTATCCCCGCCATAGAGACGATTTCCACCGACGAAAAGTATGTAACCTTCGTAGGCAAAGTTACACCAAGATACCCCAGACAACACTGGAAACTCGCTATCGTCGCAATGCAGGACAGCAAACTACAAGAAACTGTGGCGTCCACAAAAGAGCGAGTAACTAACTGGGAGATTTGGGAAGTTTCCTATAATGGCACAGATTGGACAGAATTACCCGCAGGCTCTTACCTTGAAGGTAATCAATGGGTAAGGGTCAAAGTGCCAAAATCTATTCTGGAATGGAAAAAAGATGTCTTT
>Ga0072500_134873_pt1 | contig 17682 bp, 19 predicted proteins | sample GBScelen77Swater_FD_63803 | JGI IMG/M metagenome (GOLD analysis project Ga0072500, IMG submission 63803) | Hot spring microbial communities from Great Boiling Spring, Nevada - cellulolytic enrichment S 77C v2 (version 2) | ecosystem: Environmental > Aquatic > Thermal springs > Hot (42-90C) ...
GGATTGCTTTTATATTGATAATATTTTTATTTTTTATAATATTTAAACCTCAAACAAAAGCTGATTTAGTTTATTTTTATCCACAATCTTGTTTGGGAAGCTTTGCTAATCCTGAAAAAGCACAAGGAGAAAGAGAAGTAGATGATCCTGATTTGATTAATGAAGCAAATTCTGCTGTTTATTATGGGGGCTTTAAAGAAATTTATTGTGGAAATTTTCAAGGACCAATTAAAGAAGGTGAGATTAAAAAGATAACTTTGCATTTTAATTGGGTTTTAACAAAAGAATTAAGAGAAAAACCAATAATTGAACCAACCCAATCTGAAAGTTTTATCGAAAAAATCCTTCCTTCTAAAACTATTGAAATCAATATAGCGACGTCCGACATCCCGATATATAATCTTAATGAGATAAATACGGGTAGTAGTGAATTATATGATAATGATATAAATAGTAGTGAAGTAAATGAAACAGATACTAACGAATTAAATAAAACTAATGAAGAAGAAATCGAATCTGCTACGAGTTCTCAAATTTTTAGATTTATTAAGTTTGTTTTTGCTCAAGAAGAAACATTAAGTAACACAAACATAAATGAAAACATAAATGAGAGTGCAAACGACAGTACAAATGAGAACACCAACACAAGTATAAATGAAAGTACAGACCAGACGCTAAACGATACGAATACAAGCGATTTTAATCCATCTTCTTCGGTAGAAATGACAACAGAAATAACTGAAACATCAACTGAAACATCAATCGAAACCTCAACCACTATAACAGAGACATCAACAGAAATATCAACAGATTTAACCCTTGAAATCCAAGAAAATATAATTACAACACCTAAAAGTCTTTTTGATATTCATTATACTCTCGACGGTCAAAACTGGAATTATCTTGGAAGCATTAATGAAAATAATTGGCAAGGTATTAATTTTGAAATTCCTGTCAATGACTGGCTTGATATTTCAAAAATTCAAATAAAAATAAATTCATACCCGGATACTGATTATTTTCTTTATTTAGAATCAATGTGGCTTGAAGTGGAATATGAAAATCCACAAATAACATATAATTTTCAAAATTTAACCGAAGGAGTATTTAATGTTTCAGTACCTACAGCCACAGAAGAGATTAATAATGAAGAATTATCTATAGAAGAGGTTGACGAGAGAAAGGTTGATGAAGAACTTTCAAAAAACATAAAGATAGAAAGCACTACTTCATCTGAGCAAAATATTATTTTTGACGAGCCATTAAAAGTAAGAAAACTTACAAAGAAGGTTAATATTAAAAATATAGACGACCTCAATTGTTTTGCTGAAGAGTTTACTATTAATCTTAATGAAGGTGATACTAAGTTGGTTAATTTAAGATTATCTGGAGGAGGAATGAAAAATTTAGAAATAGGGAGCCTACCTGCAGGCATTGATATTGTTTTTACAGAAAATAATGACTATCAAATTTCTACAAATATGAACAGTACTCAACTGAAGATTTACCGCCAAAAAGGTTCAGATAAAGGTAATTTTTCTTTACCAATAATATTTAGCTCAGAAAATTCAACTATTATTTGCCAAATCAACGTGATAACAAATTAATATCGGGACGTACGACGTCCCGAATATATATTATATTTATGGCATAATATTTACGAAAAATGGAGGTGTATCATATAGTAAATAGAGGGGTGGATAAAAGAAAAATTTTTCTTGATAAAGAAGACTATTTAAGATTTATTCATGATTTGTATGAATTCAATGACATAGTACCTGCTGAAACAACCTTTTATAGGTTTAATAAATTTTACGACGTCGCACGTCGTAATATTGATATTGATGGTGGGGAGGGTGAAAAAATTAGGAAGAAGAGGATTGTTGATTTGTTGGCTTTTTGTTTGATGCCAAATCATTATCATTTACTTTTGATTCCTAAAAAAACGGAATATTTGACATTATTTATGAAAAAATTGAATGGAGGATATGCTAAATATTTTAATGAAAAGTATGGAAGAACAGGAACATTATTTGAAAGAAGATTTAAAAGAATATTAATTAAAAGAGAAGAACATTTTAAACATCTTCCTTATTATATTCATTGCAACCCTTTAGATCTAAAATATACTGAATGGAGGCAAAGAGAACTGGAAAATCCCAAGGAAGCAATAAAATTTTTAGAAAGATATAGATGGAGTAGTCATTTAGATTATTTAGGAATAAAAAATTTCCCCTCAGTAACACAAAGAGAATTTTTGTTTAATGTTTTTGAAGGAGAAAAAAGCTACAGAGATTCAATTGAGTATTGGTTAAAAAGTTTTGATTTGACCGAAATAAAAGAATGGACCTTAGAGTAAAAAAAATTTTTTTTAGAATATTGAAAATATTACGACGTACGACGTCACGAATATTGATATTGGTGATAATGGTGGTGTGGGTTTTTGGGGGATGGCCAAGGATTTTTAATTTTATTCCACCGGAAATAAAAAAAGCGCTTGCGGCGCAGGTGACAATTGATGCATCAGTTCATACAACTGCTGCCAGTCACAATGGCGGTTCGCCGACCACAGTTTTTATTTCACAGACAACAGGTTACGCGTTTTATCGCGATTCTAACGGTAGTATTGTATATTCTAAAACCACGGATGGCGGTGCAACTTGGGGAACGCCGGTTGCAGTAACCGCTCAAACAGACACTATTCAAGTTGCGGTTTGGTATGACCGCTGGACACCCGGGGATACGACCGGCAACCTTATTCATATTGCTTATATTGACACCGGTGATGACGATATATGGTACCGCGCGTTGAATACTTCAAATGATACTTTTACAGCTGCGGAAGTAAATATTACTGCTGGTTTAGGATATGCTGGAACTTTAGCTGCTGGCACCAACCATGTTACCATTACCAAAGGCACTGACGGCGCGCTTTACGCGGCAGTAACTGATGGATCAGATAATATAATGGTACGCTGCACTGCAAACTGTACCAATGCTGCCAACTGGGCGGTTTCTGAGCCAGCTTCTTGGGCTGTGGGCAATGATTTTCAAATTCTTGTGCCGATGCTTTCTGGTAGAATAATGCTTATTTGGTGGGACATTAGTGCTACCACTAATGACTTGAAATATTCGGTTTGGAACGGATCGAGTTGGTCCAATTTTGCAGCTATTACGACTGCGCTTGATAACAGTACCTATGACGCTTCTTTTGGCGCGGCAGTTGATCCTTCGACTGGCAATGTGTATTTGGCTTATGCCAATCAAGCAGCTACATTAGGAACTGATGACGATGTCAAAGTAAAAAGATATAATTATTCTTCTGGAACCTGGACTGATTTAACCGATGTGGTTACAGATAGCGTTTGCGCCGGCAGTTCAAATTGCGGAATTACTGGGGTTAAAATTGCTCGTGACAATACAACAGGTTACTTATATGTGCTTTATACAGCTCAGTCAACAGCTGGCACAGCTGCAACTGGAAATGTTTATTTTAAATATTCAACTGATGATGGTTTAACCTGGAGTGTGGAATTCGGGCCCCTGTATTCTACCAATGATGATATATATGGCGCGAGATTGAGCTTGACGCCGGCGCAGATGATTTATGCCACTTGGTACGCAGCAGCTCCGGATGATTTATTCGGCCGACCCATTGCACCTAAAACTTTTGAGCAATCAGCCTATCGGTTTTTTGAGAATACCGATTCTACAGACGTTGGCTCGTCGCTTGCAGCTCAGGATACACCGGCAACCTTAGGTTCGGCGGGCGCAGCATTTAGGCTCCGCATGCTTTTGCATATTGGCGTGTCAGATCTTTTTACCAGTGAAGGCAGTTTTAAACTTCAATTTGCACAAAGAGGAAGCGATAATTTGTGTGATAGCAGTTTTTCAGGAGAAACTTATAGTGATGTTACCACTTCAACAGTTATTGCTTTTTATGATAACCCTACTCCTACTGACGGCTCTCCTTTAACTGCTAATGCTAATGATCCGGTTCACGGAGCTGATACTATAAGAAATCAAACTTACGAAGAATTAAATCCTTTTACTAATTCTCAGTCAGAAATTAATGTAGGAGAAGATGGGAAATGGGATTTTGTTTTAAAAGATAACGGAGCACCAGCAAATACTACTTATTGTTTTAGAGTAGTCAAATCTGACGGCTCCCTTTTAGAAACTTATTCTGTTATTCCTCAAATTACAACAGCAGCTGTCTCAGGTATTACCTGCAATTTTTCTGCTACTTCAACTTCTTTTTCAGTCTTATCTCCTTCAGAAGTTTCAACTTCTTCTCCTGATATAACTATTACTATTACTTCTTCAGGTGGATTTCAAATACAAGTTAAGGATGCTGGAAATGGTACAAATCCTGGGCTTTATAAATCAACATCTCCAACCTATTTAATTCAATCCCAAGATACAACTTTGACTGCAGGAACTGATGGTTATGGGATTCAAGCAACAACAACCAATTCTTCAATTTCAATAAATCCAAAGTATAATAAAAGTGGGAATGATGTGGGGGGGCTTTCTTTAACTGATGTTGTTTTAGCTACTTCTTCTGTTGCTGTAAGTAATGCTCAAATATATATAAAACATAAAGCAAGTGCTTCTTATTTAGCGCCAACAGGTAATTATCAAGATACAATAACTTATACTTGTTCTGCTTTATAATTGTGAAAAACTTAATTTGATTTTATTTTTTTATAATGTTAAAATATAAATAAAAAGGATAGGGTCGAAATTAATTAAAATATAAAATAAATTAAATAAATCAAATGAAAAATTTAATTAAAGGGGGGTTAATAGTAATTTCGGTTTTGATGGGATATTTAATTTTTGAATCTTTTGTTTATTTAGTTCAAGCGCAAACAACCGAAATTGTAACTGTTAGTGCGACAGTTCCAACTTCAGTAACTTGTTCTTTTTCAACAACAACGACAGCATTTGGTACTATTGACCCTTCAGCTGTTTATACTTCTTATCCTAATGTTACAACAACTGTTTCTTGTAATCCTGCTGCTGGTTGTCAGGTTCAAATAAATGATGCAGGAAACGGTAGCTATCCTGGGCTTTGGAATTCTTCAGTTTCTTATTTAATTCCTTCTCCTAATTCTAATTTTGATCCTACAGCAACTTTAGTGGCTGGAACAGAAGGATATGGTATTCAAGCAACAACAACCTCCGCTGGTTCTGGTGGTACTTTAAGTTTGAATCCAAGATATAATCAAACAGGAAACACTGTCGGAGGTCTAACAACCACAACAATTCAATTAGCTTCTTCATCTCAACCTGTTGCTAATAGAGAAATAGTTGTTACTCATAAAGCAGCAATTTCTGGTTTAACTCCTGCAGGTAGTTATCAAGATACAATAACTTATAATTGTGTTTCTAACTAATTAGAAACGAATAGCAATAAATTTAAATACAAATTAAAAAAATAAATTTAAATACAAATTAAAAATATGAATTGTAAAAAGATATTTTTGTTAACTTTTATAGCAATTAACTTAACTATTTTTAATTTTTCTTTTGCACTTACTATTGCTCCGGCTAAAGTTGAGTTTAATGTTAATCCGGGTGAGGAAATAAGATTTTCTATTTACACAAGGAATGATGGCGAAACTTCAGCAGAACTTTATTCAATTGTTAAGGGTTTTACTGAAGATGAAGGGGGGACAAAAATTTGGATCGAGGATACTCCGGAAAGAGAATGGGTAAAAATTCCAGAAAAAGTTTTTGCTCCGCCAGGTGAAATGATCGAAGTCCCTGTTGTTATTAATATTCCCAAAGATGCCCCACCTGGAGGCCATTTTTTGGCTATTGGTTTTGGGACATTACCAGAAAAAAGGGAGGGAACTGGAGTAGCTATTGGCGTTAATGTTTTAAGTTTGGTTTATATTAATGTTTCAGGGAATAGGATTGATAAAATCTCAATTTCTGAATTTAATGCTAAAAAAGTTTATTTTGGTTTTCCAGTAAAATTTGCTTATAAGATCAAAAATAAAGGAAATACTTATGTGAGACCAACGGGCGATATTGAAATTAGTAATGTTTTTGGAAGATTAGTAGCTAATTTAAAAGTTAATGAGAGAGAACTACAAATTTTACCAGGAAAAGAAAAGGTTTTAGAAAATGAATGGACAAATAATTTTGCTTTCGGAGCTTATAAGGCAAAATTTAATATTTATTATGGATTAAACCAAAGTCAGAATCTTACTTTCGATTATTGGTTCTTTATGTTTCCAATAAAGATAATTCTCATTATTCTAGTCTTGATTATTTTTGTCTTCTTTATTCTACCAAGACTTATTAAGAAGTATAATGAGTATATTATTAGAAAAGCATTAAAACAAACTAATAACAATAAATAATGCGCAAATGAGAGGTAAATAATATACAAATATTAAATGCATGGCTAATTTTTTAAAAATATTTATATTAATCTTTGTAATTTTGATTTCTCTTTTAACTTTTCAAAAAATTAAAGGTACCTCTGTAACAGTAACAGCTATTGTACCTGGAGTTTGCGGAAATGGAATTAAAGAGATAGGTGAACAATGTGATAGAAGTGATTTTGGTGGTCAAACATGTTTTAATTTTGGCTATTCTGAAGGAAGTTTAAGTTGTAATGCAGACTGTACTTTAAATTTTAGTGGTTGTACTGTTGCACCACCAACTGGTGGTGGAGGTGTTCCTCTTTCTCAATATGGAAAAATTATTATTTCTGGTTATGCTCAACCGAAAAGTGAAGTAGTTTTAATGTCTGACGGAATTATAAGAGCCACAACTATTGCCGGAGACGATGCAAAGTTTTCTTTTGCTTTAGATAATTTGTCACCTGGAAATTATTTATTTACTTTATATTCAGAAGATAAAGAAGGAAAAAGAAGCAGCTTGTATACTTTTCCAGTGAAATTAGAAGCAGGACAAACAATTACAGCGGGGAATATTTTGCTTTCTCCAACAATTGATGTTGATAAATTAGAAGTGAGAAAAGGTGATTTTATTTCAATTTTTGGTTTTGCTCCTCCGTTTGCCGATGTTCTAATTAATGTAAGCTCTGAAGAAGAATTATTTTTAAGAACCTCTGCCAATAGAGACGGTTTTTATCTTTATCAATTAGGAACTGATATTTTAGAAAAAGGAGAACATTATGCTAAATCAAAATCAATTTTAGCGAATCAATTAGTAAGTAATTATTCAAGGGTTGTAAGTTTTAAAGTGGGGGATAGAAATACTGAGAAAGAAATCAAAAAAGTTTGTGGAAAAGCTGACTTAAACTGTGATGGTAGAGTAAATTTGATTGATTTTTCTATTGCAGCTTATTGGTATAAAAGGAAATTAAGTCCTGTTTTTGCCATCATCGAAAAGGAAAGATTAAATGGAGATGGCAAAGTCGATTTGGTCGACTTTAGTATAATGGCATATTATTGGACCGGGTAAAAATGAGAAAATTTTTATTATTACTAACTTTAATAGGATTTAACTTTGCTTGGGGAGCAGTAATAGATCTTAAAATAGAAAATATAAATGTTAAGAAAAATGAATTGATAGTTGTTCCCATCTATCTTGATACTCAATTTGAAGAAATTAATGCTGTTGAAGTTTATGTTAATTTTTCTGATAATTTAGTTTTTAGAGATTATTTAGATGGCAAAAGTATTATTACTCATTGGATCGAAAAACCCCACTATCAATATCGAGACGTGCGACATCCCGATATTGTTTTTTCTGGAATTATTAGTGGTGGGATTAGTGGAAGAAATTTGAATTTAGTAGATTTGATTTTTGAAGCAAAAGAAAGCGGAATGGCAAAAATAGAGATTGATAAAAATTCAAAGGTTTTGCTTAATGATGGATTGGGGGCACAGGCAAAATTAATTGCTTTATCTAAGAGTTTTAATATTTTAGATATAAAAGGAAAACCTGAGATAAAAATTAAAGACAATTTTCCTCCTGAATCTTTTAAAATTTATCTTGCAAGAAATGAAGAAATCTTTAATGGTAAATACTATATAACTTTTGAAGCTAAAGATAAACAATCAGGTATTGCTTATTATGAAGTAAATGAAAAGCCTGTAGGTTTTATATTTTTAGCCAAACCCGATATCGAAAATTTAACTTTCAAAAAAGCAGAAAGCCCATATGTTTTAGAAGATCAAAGCTTAAGAAGTTATATTTTTGTCAAGGCAGTAGATAAAGCGGGGAATGAAAGAATAGAGATCTTAACTCCTCAAAGAATAATTATTTATGATGATGTTTTTTTGTTTTTTGGTAGTTTAATAATTTTAGCAGCTCTAATAATTTTTGTTATAAAATTTAGGTATGGATATGCAAACAAGAGAAACACTAATGGAAATGAACGATAAGAATAATGAACGAATGACAATAAATTCGTTGCTATTTGTAAATAAATTCGTTGCAATTAGTATTTTATTTGTATCCTTTGCTTTATTGCCAATATATAAAGTTTTGTCTGCTGATCTTTATATTTTGCCTTCAAATAAAAATTTGAATGTTGGTGAAAATTTAGAAATTACTGTTTATGTTGATTCTTCAGATCAAGCAATGAATGCTGTTAGTTTTAGAATTTCTTATCCCGAAGATCTTCTAAGGTTAGTTTCTTTATCAAAATCAGGAACAATTATTAATTTATGGGTACAAGAACCAAAAGGAGGCAACGGAGAAGTTTTTGCTGAGGGTGTTGTTTTGAATCCAGGTTTTACAGGGGCCAGAGGAAAGATAGTAAATATTACTTTTAAAGCTTTAAAACCAGGAACAGCTGATCTTAGATTTATCTCTGGATCAGTTTTGGCTAATGATGGATTTGGTACAAACATTTTAAAAGATATGAGAGGAGGCAGTTATGTTATAAGAGAAAGAATCTTTGAAAGTCCAAAGGTTTCTTATCTTCCTACGCCTAAGATTTTTTCACCAACACATCCTGATCAAGAAAAATGGTATAACAATAATAACCCCATTTTTGAATGGAGAGTTCCAGAAGAAGTAGTTGAAGTAAGGCTTTTATATGGTAAAAATCCTGATGCTATTCCAACAGTAAGTTATTCGCCTCCAATTTCAAGAAGAGAACTTCGAAATATTCCAGATGGTTCTTATTATTTTAATGTTCAATTTATAGGTGAAGGAATTCAAAGTGATGTTGCTAGGTATAAATTCAATATTGATACAACTAAACCTCTGTTAGAAGAATTTTCTTTAAGTTTACTAGATACAAATTCAATTAAGTTCAAAGTTAAAGCAGAGGATGAAATTTCAGGAATTGACAAAATAGAAGTGTATTTAGATAATAATCTAGTTTTAAGCACAAGCTCAGAAATTGTTGAGGATATTATTAGAAATGTCGATTCAGGAAGACATATTTTTAAAGGAGTAATTTACGACAAAGCTGGTAATTTCACTCAAAAAGAAGAAATAATAAATATCCCTCAGCCTTTTACTAAAACAGAAATAGTTGTTCAAAAAGATTATACTCTTTATTTTGTTATTTTATTCATTTTAATTTTGCTTTTAATAATAGTCCTAATTATTTATTTAACAAAACATCATATAGAAATAATTTATAAGGAAATTAAAAAAGAAAAATTAGAAACTATTAAAACTGATCTTAGAAGACATATAAAACAAACCCTACAAGATTTAAGGCATAACATTTCTTTATTGGACGAAGATCCTAAATTAAATCCAAGAGAAAAAGAACTTTATCGAGAAGCAAAAAATATTTTAGAAGAAGCAGAAAGAGAAATCGAAGAAAAATTAAAAGAATTAGAATAACTTCTCCTAATGCAATTTTGACACTTTTTAACATTGTTTTTTTGTTTGAATATACACATAAACAGCGATCGCTAATTATATGTAGGTTCATATTGTTTTTTATTTTAAAGGCAATATTTTTTTAAATTTTTAAAAATTGTATTAAAATTTACGTATAAACAGCGATCGCTAATTATACGTAGGTTTATTATTACAGAAAGAAATTAATAAAATGGGCAACAGTAGATTTAGAAAAGTGAAAATAGGAATTTTAGGAAGACAGATTTTAACACTTCTTTTAATGGGTGTGGCTTTAGGATTAACAATGAGTGCAAGAAAACATTTTTGGATTTTAAAGAATATTCCTAAAGAATTGAAAAGAGTAAAAAAGGAATATTTGGATAGAGCTATAAAAAGATTATATGAATCTAAATTAGTTGATATTAAAGAAAAAGAAGATGGAACAGCAATTCTTACTCTTTCAGAGGAAGGAAAGAAGAAAATTTTAATTTACAATATTGATAATCTAAAACTTAAAAAGGATAAAAACTGGGATGGATATTGGAGGATAATTATTTTTGATATACCGGAGAAATTAAAGCAAGCACGTTATGCATTATCTAAGAAACTGCAAGAAATAGGGATGTATCAATTACAGAAAAGTGTTTATATCTATCCTTTCGAATGTAAAGACGAATTAGATTTTATTATTGAATATTTTAATTTAAGACCTTATGTAAGGTTTGGTTTATTAAAAGAAATAGATAATGAACTTCATTTAAGAAAGATTTTTGATTTAATTTGAAAATTTTAGAGAAGAACAATTATTTATTTTCTAGATCTATTTTTTTTAAATTTGAATATACGTATAAAAAGCGATCGCTATTTATATGTAGGATTAAGGAGAGAGTGTAAATTTGATTAGGGAAGAATTTTATAAAAGTTTTGATATAATTTGATTATGGGAGAAATTTTGAAAGAAAGAGCGGATGAGTTTGTAAAATTACCAGAGTTTGCTTATAAAAGGAAAAGATACGATTTAACTATGTTTAATCTAGAACAAGCAATTCAACTTTATCTTAAATATAAAATTTGGCAAAAATTAGGAGGTTTTAGAAAAATTCATAGTATTTCGGATCTTTTAAAAGATTACGCTAAAGCTTATAAAAAATCAAAAATAATTAAAAAATTTATAAGAGAAAATCTGAAAATAATCAATAATTTGGAAATTGCTTATATTGAAAGTAGATATTTACCTACTCAATTTTTAAAAGAAGAAGCAGATGATGCCTTTGATTTTTTAGTAAAATTAAAAAAAATTTTGAATTTATAAAAATGACAAATTATATAGATCTTTTGATAGAAGCACAAAAAGTTAGAGAGAGATATATAAATAACTTAGAAAAGTATCTTAAGATTATTAAAAGGAGAGCTAAAAAAATTTTAGGAGAAGATGCTAAAGTTTACCTTTTTGGTTCATTTTTAAAAGGAAATTTTGGACCAAAGAGCGATATAGACATTTTAATTGTTTCTCCTAAAGTGCCAATTCAGGTAGGAAAAAAATCAGAAATTTTAATATACTTAAAAAAAGGTTTTTCAGCTTATCATCCATTTGAAATTCATCTTGCTACCCCAGAAATTTTTGAAAATTGGTATAAAAATTTTATTAAAGAAGATATAAAAGAAATTTAAAATGTTAAATCCAGAGTTAAAATTGAATCTTAAGATTTTTGATGAAAATATTGAGCAAAAGCCAATAAGAGATGGTTATGGTGAAGCGCTGCTTGAGCTTGGAGAAAAAAATCCAAATGTTGTTGTTTTAACTGCAGATCTTGCTGAATCAACAAGAGTACATAAGTTTGCTGAAAAGTGGCCTGAAAGATTTATTGAATGTGGAGTTGCTGAACAAAATATGGCTGGAATTGCTGCTGGCCTTGCTGTTTCAGGTAAAATTGCTTTTATTTCTTCTTATGCAACATTTTCTCCTGGTAAAAATTGGGAAACTATAAGAACAACTATTATTTATAATGACGCTAATGTAAAAATTGCTGGGCATCATGCGGGAATTGTTACTGGTCCTGATGGTGCTACTCATCAAGCAACAGAAGATATTGCTATTACAAGATGCTGGCCTAATATAAAAGTTATTTCTCCTTGTGATGCAATAGAAGCAAAAAAGGCAACTTTATATGCAGCAGAAATTTATGGTCCTGTATACATAAGATTTGTAAGAGATAAAACACCTATAATCACAACTGAAGAAACACCTTTTAGATTTGGAAAGATAGAAAAATTTTGGCTTTCAGAAAATCCACAAGTAGGAATCTTTGCTACTGGACATTTAGTTTATCAAGCTTTGCTTGCAGCTAAAGAATTAGAAAAAGAAGGAATAGAAACATATGTTTTAAATGTTCATACAATAAAACCTTTAGACGTTGAAACTATTTTTGAAGTAGCAAGCAAAGTTAAGGGAATTGTAACTGTTGAAGATCATCAAGTAACAGGTGGTATGGGAAGTGCTATTGCTGAAGCATTAGTTAACGCGAACTTACGCGAACTTAAAACGAACATACACGAAAAATACGAAAAGACGGTGCCGCCTATAATTTTTATTGGCCTTCAAGATACTTTTGGGGAATCAGGAAGCATGAAAGATCTTTTAAAAAAATATAAAATGGATAAAGAAGCAATTAAGGAGGCAGTGAGAAAATTAATAAAAAATGTTTGACGAAGAATTTAAAAAAAGATGGCAGGAATTGTCTTTAGTTGAACAGTTAGCCAATATTGGTTCTGAGGTTTATAGAGTAAAAATGTGGCAAGGGAAAGATGAGAAACTTTTTGAAAATTCAATTTTAAGAGCATTAGATCTCTTTTATTTAACTTTATCAGATCCTAAAAATAAAGAAAGATTAAAAGAAATTGCTAGAGCTAAAGAACTTTTTTTAGATGCAGTTTATAATGGGGCAAAAGAATATAAAACCCCACTCGATGATCTTGATAAATATTTTTATCAATTCGCTTTACTTCTTTCAAGAAATAAATGAAAGAAATTGTTGTGAGCTTTGAAAAAATAGGTCATAATGGAGTTAGTATTGGTAAGTACAATGGTAAAATTGTTTTTGCTTACGGAGTTTTACCTGGAGAAAAAGTGAAAGTCAAAGTTTTAAAAGAAAAAAAGGATTTCATTAAGGGAGAAGTTGTTGAGGTTTTAGAAAAATCAAAGTTTAGGATAAATGAGATAGAAAATCATTATCTTTCTTGTTCTCCTTGGCAGGTTTTTGATTATAATTATCAGGTAGAACTTAAAAAGAATCTTTTAAAAGAAATTTTTTTGCAATTTGCTAATACAGAAATAGAAATAGAAAATTTCTTTGCTTCGCCTAAAATTTTTGGTTATCGAACAAAAATTGAATATTCATTTTTAAGAGAAAATGATGAATATTTTTTTGCTTTTCATAAAAGAGAAAATTTTAAAGAAAAAATAAAATTAGATAATGGCTGTAAATTAATTTCTGATGAGGCTAACACTCTTGCTTACTTGGTTTTAGATGAAATTAAAAGCAAAAAAATAAAAGATTTAAAAACTTTAATTATAAGAAAAAGCCAAAGATATAAAGATTTACATATTTCTCTTTTGACTTTCAATAAAAACCAAAAATTTGAATTTAAAAATGAAAATTTATCAGGCTTTTCTTTTGTTTATTCTAGAAAAGAATCACCAGCAAGCACTTTTGATGAAGTTATTTATGAATGGGGTAGGGAATACCTAAGAGAAAAAATTCTAAATTTAGAGATAAAATATCATTACACTTCGTTTTTCCAAAATAATATAGAACTTTTCGAAAAAGCTTTAGAAATCATGAAGGAAAACTCAAATGAATTTAACAAAGTTGTTGATCTCTATGCTGGAGTAGGCATAATAGGGATTTCTTTAAAAGATTTTTCTAAAGAAATTTGGAGCGTTGAAATAGATAAAATAGCTACACAATATACAAAGCTTAATGCAGAACTTAATAATGTAAAAAATTTGAAAACTATAAATTTAGCCTCTGAAAAAATACCAAAAGAAATTTTAGAAAACACAGGTCTGTTAATTTTAGATCCACCACGGAGCGGTTTACATAAAAAGTTGATTAATTTAATTTTAGAAACAAAGCCCCAAAATATTTTTTATCTTTCTTGTAATCCTATCACTCAAGCCAGAGATTTTCATTTTTTAAAAGATATTTATAAGATTAAAAAAATTTATGGTTTTGATTTCTATCCACAAACTAATCATTTAGAATCTTTACTCATACTGAGCATATAAAAAATGAATTATAATTAATTTAAGAAGGCCGGCATTAATTTTTTTGCCAGTTATGCCACAACAAGTACAAAAAAGAAAAGGATACAAAGAAGAATTTCAAGTCGAAAAATTAAAAAGATCAATTGAAAAGGCAGCAAAAGAAGCTGGTTTTCCTGAAAATAAAGTTTTTCAAGTTGTTGAAGAAATAAGTTCTTATGTTCTTGAATCTGTAAAAGATTTAGAATCTGTCGATACTCAATCAATAAGAGATTTAATTTTAAATAAATTAGATGAAACATATCCAGAAGTAGCTGAAGCTTGGAGAAAATATGATAGAGAAGTAAAAGGAAGAGAAAATTAATAATAGCTTGAATTAGTCGAATTAAATAATAATATAATAAAATAAATAATGTTCAGGCTATTAGAAGAAGCTTGGCAAATTATAAAGAAATATAAATTTTTATGGATTTTCGGAATTTTCACTAGTTATTTATTGCTCACAGACCCCCTCAGATTTTTTTCTATATTAAATACAAAAGACCTTTCAGAATCATTTCTTAGCATTAAAAGCATTTTAGCACTCTCAATAGGCAAATTAAATCTATATAATTTAGCAAATATATCCTCTGAAATCTTAATTAATCAACCTAGGCTTTATTCTGTTATATATCCTTTAATTGCAGTGTTAATATTCATAATCTTAGCTTTGATATTGATAAGTATAATTTCCGAGATATCTTTAATATTGGCTGTAAATAGAATAAGAAAAAATGAAGATATAAATTTTAAGTTAGCTTTAAGAAGTTCTTTTAAATATTTTTGGCGAATCTTTCTTTTTGATCTTTTTATTATGTTTTGCTTTTTAATAGCAACTATCCCAGTACTTTTCTTTATTTTAAATAATAAAATAGGGGAATTATTAATTTATTTAATCATAACCTTTCCTTTATATTTCGCTTTCTTCTTTTATATAGCAATTTTTTATATGTTAGGTATTAGAATGATTATAATTGATGATATGTCTTTAGTTAATGGAATTTTAACTACCGATAAAATTATAAGATCTAATTTAAAACAAGGCTTTAAATTTTTCATTATCTATCTAATGTTAGACATCGGACTCTCGTTTTTATTAGGGTTAGTATTAGCCGTATTATTGATTCCTGCCATTGGTTTTACTTTAATTACATCTTTAGAAAATCAACAGCCAATTCTGTTTGCCGTTATTAAACTGTTCGCCCCACTTATTATGTTAATTAGTCTTTTATTAGCTATAATTGCAAAGGGTGCAGGATCAGCATTTATTTCTTCTTGGATTACTTTAGTATATTTAGATTATTTTAGGAGCGAAGGAGAAAAAGTAGAAAAATTAAATTCTCAAGAAGTACCAGCTTAAAACAATTTTTGCATATATAAAGCATTTTCTATAGCATAACCTTCAAAATCATTATTAAAGTAGATAAATAAAGTTTTTGGCTTTAATTTTTTCAATTTTTCTGCAAACTCCTTTAATTCTTCTTCAGAGTATTTTGAAGCAAAAAGCTTAGGTTTGCCGTGAAATCTTACGTAAACAAAATCTGTTGTTTTAACAAAATCAGTGGGCCAACGCGGGGAATCCGAAATGCAAAATGCTACTTTTAAATTTTTTAATTTTTTGTAAATATCTTTTTCTAGCCAAGATTTATGTCTAAATTCAACTGCTATTTTTAAATTTTTAATAGAAGAACATTTTCTAAATTTATTTATAAAACTTTCTAACAATTTAAGGTCTTTTTTAAAAGAAGGAGGAAACTGAACAAGGATTGGCCCTAAATGTTTCCCTAAGGTTTTATAAGACTCTAAAGTATCTTTAAGAATTTCTAATTCTTTTTTATTTAATTTTAATTTTCTAAAGTGTGTAAATAGCCTATGTAGTTTAATTGCAAAAAGAAAATTGGTAGATTTCGAGCTAATTTCTTTTTTCCATTTTTCAAAAGTTGACTTTTTTGTAAAATGATAAAAACTTGTATTTATTTCCACTGTATTAAAATATTTAGAGTAAAAATTTAAAAAATCTCTTGAGTTTAAATTTGATGGATAAAATTTGTTTTTCCAATGATAGTATTGCCAACCAGAGGTTCCAATGTATACTTTCATTAGATTATTATATAAAAATTTTTACATTTAAGTAAGCAGGCCATTAAAGCCTGCCTACTTTTTATTCTTACGATATTTTTCAGCATATTTTTTTAATATTTCTATTTTTAACTCTGGAGCATCTTCTAGACACTTTTCTAGACTTCTTCGGTAATATTCTATTTGCTTCTCTATAAAACTATCTTTAATTCTACAATTAATATAATGAATTAACAAAGTATAGTTTACAATGATACATGCTATTTCATAACTATATCTTCTTGCTCCATTTTCTGCCAACACCCAACTTAATATCCATGGATCTAATTCTACGCCTTTTAAAAAATCTAATTTTTCTATAATTTCTATTTCTTTTTGCTCTAAGACTTGCATCTTTCTCACCTCCTTTTAGGGTATTATAAATTTTATTATAAATTTTTGAAATCAAATCAAAAATAGTGGATAACTAAAAATTATCAAAAATTCCTTTATAAATTAAACAATTTCCACTGCTTCGTTTTTAGAAACCCTTTTAGGAGGATTTGGATTTTCGTCTGGATATCCAACTGGTAATATTACTATAGGTCTTAAATGGCTAGGAATATTTAAAATTTCTTTTACTTTATTTTCATCAAAACCTCCAACCCAACAAGTACCTAATCCTTTTTCTGTTGCTACTAGCATTAAATTTTCTATACTTGTAGATACATCACAAATACCATATAAATTTTTGCCTCTTTCTCCATACTTTGCAATTTTATTTTCATCCACACAACCTACAACAACCAATGGAGCTTCTGATATAAAATCTTGATTATAAGCAGCTTCAGCTATATTCTTTTTAACTTTTTCATCAAAGATAAAATAAAATTTTCTACTTTGTAAATTACCTGCAGAAGGTGCCCAAATTAAAGCTTCTATTAATTCATCAATAATTTCTTGAGGAATTTCATCATTTTTATATTTTCTTATACTTCTTCTTTTTTTGATGATTTCGATTAATTCCATTATATTAATTATAAAACTTTTTTATATTTTCTTATACTTCAGCTTTCCCTTCCCTTGACATTTACGATATATTTTTTATAATTATAAATTGCACTCTAGAGGAGGGGAGAGGAAATGAAACTACCACCCGTGAAGTGGCTAAAAAAACAAATAATAATTGCTGAAATAGAAAGAATTTTGGAAGATATCTTTGAAAGAGATCAATGTGTTCATATAACGGGATTTCCTATGTTGCCAGAATTTATAGTACAAAGACTAAAGGATAAGGGAATTGTGCTTAATACATCTGAAGTTAGATATTATTTTCAATACCTTCAAAATTATATAATCGAATGCAGTGAGATAAAAGTGGGGAAGAGTAAAAATGGAAGATTATGGGTAATAAAAAGATTACGAAAGGAGGATTAAAAAAGTGACTCAGTTGTTAGATAAAATAAAATAAAATAAAATACATTTCAAACCCCGGCTCTGCCGGGCTTTTCTTTTTTATATTG
>Ga0072500_116450_pt1 | contig 17572 bp, 16 predicted proteins | sample GBScelen77Swater_FD_63803 | JGI IMG/M metagenome (GOLD analysis project Ga0072500, IMG submission 63803) | Hot spring microbial communities from Great Boiling Spring, Nevada - cellulolytic enrichment S 77C v2 (version 2) | ecosystem: Environmental > Aquatic > Thermal springs > Hot (42-90C) ...
AGTCAGTGTTTCCTGGCACCCAAGGCGGTCCCCTAATGCACGTGATCGCAGCAAAAGCGGTAGCCTTTAAAGAAGCTATGACGGAAGAATTTAAAGCCTATGCCAGACAGGTGGTTCTAAATGCAAAGGCGCTGGCAGAAGAATTGCAAAAGGAAGGTTTTAAGATAGTTACAGGTGGAACGGATAGCCATATAGTGTTGGTGGATTTAAGGAAAACTGGACTTACGGGCAAACAGGTGGAAGATGCCTTAGGAAAAGCAAACATAACGGTAAATAAAAACGCAGTTCCCTTTGACCCACTACCACCCACAAAAACGAGCGGTGTAAGGTTGGGCACTGCAGCTCTAACCACGAGGGGTATGAAGGAAGAGGAGATGAAGCTCATAGCAAGGCTTATATCTCAGGTTATAAAAAACTTGGAAGATGAAAGTGTTATAGAAAGGGTTAAGAGCCAAGTTCTAGAGTTATGTGAGCAATATCCTTTGTATCCAGAATTAAGAGAAGATCTCCATGAGTTTTTTAATAGCAAAACAGCCCATCTTTGACAAAAAGGGCAATATAGTAGCATACGAAGTATACCTTCGCAAAAAAGGGAATATGTTAGAGTATCCAAAAGAAGTTCCTTATAACAGAGCCGCTTACATAATACTAGAAATTCTCATGGAGCATGGTGTTAATAAAATAGGTGAAGGCAAGAGAATCATGTTAAATGTATCCATAGACTCTCTTCTTAATAAAGCTCTTGAAAATCTGCCCCCGGAAAAGCTGATATTTGAGCTAGTACCACCTCAGATACAAATAGGATCTGTTGTTATAAACCAGGCGCTTAAAAGCGCAGAAAAATTTAAAGAAGCCGGAATACTGGTAGCTGCATCCTACGATATTCTTTTGAAAGACTCCTATCAACAATTTGTTGAAGAAGCCTTTCTTATAACCGTAGATTTTCGCCACCTGACTGATCCAAAAGTAACGAGCTTAAAGGCTAAAGGCAAAAAACTACTAATTACAAAAATAGAAAATGAGAAAGAGTACAATAAAGCAATTGAAATTGGAGATTTTTTTCAAGGCAATTACTTAGAGTCGCCTTATGTTTTAAAAGAATTCGAAATAGCGCCCTATTTGAAAAATACTTTAGTAAGACTAATAGCTATGCTACATAGTGCCCAAAGTATTAAAGAAATAGCCAGATTTATATCCTATGACGTGGGTTTAACTGCAAAACTTCTCAGATTTGTTAACTCTGCATATTTCTCACCTATTCAGGAAGTAAAGAGCGTGGAACAAGCATGTAGTATGTTGGGTATGAAAAATATTAGAAATTTTCTCTTTTTACTTGCCATGAATGATTACATAAGCGCAGAAAACCCTAACCTTTGGAAGAAAGCTCTAACAAGAGCTTTCTTGGCAAGCGAGATGGCAAGGCGTATAATGCCAGATTTAGAAAGTGCAGCCTACCTCATGGGACTTTTCTCGCTTATAGATGAAATTTTGGGAATTGATAAGATAAGGTTTCTGAAGGAAGTTAATATAGATAAGGTAATATTGGATGGATATACTGGTAAACACAAAAAATTAAGGGAGTTACTTGATTTTGCTTCTCAGCTGGAGGAAAAGTATTCAATTATTCAATCTTCGGAGGATCCTTACGACTCTCCTATGCTAACCAACATAGAAAAGGTCAGTGGGATACATAGATTGGAACTTCTTCAGATGACAAGGGATGCTTACGAGAAAGCAGAATATGTTTTAAACCTTTAAAGGCATAAATTAATAAACTTATGAGAACGATTTTTAACAAAGAGCTAATAGAGAAGTATGATAAACCTGGACCAAGATACACAAGCTATCCGCCTGCCACAGAGTTTAACGCTGGGGTTGGAAAAGAGGATTATAAGAAAAAACTGCTGGAGAGCAATGGCAAGAAAAGACCGCTTTCTATTTACGTGCACATTCCCTTCTGCGAGAGCGCTTGCTGGTTTTGTGGTTGCAACGTGATCATATCCCATAGGAAAGATGTCTCCAGAAGATACTTAGATTACGTATATAAAGAGATAGACCTTGTCAGTCAGTATCTTGACTTATCTAGGCCTGTGGTCCAGCTTCATTGGGGTGGTGGCACTCCAAACTTTTTGACCAACGATGAAATGAGGGAGCTATACACTAAGCTAAGTCAAGCCTTCCTTATAGATAAAGAGGGTGAGATAAGCATAGAAATAGACCCGAGGTATCTTTCGGAGGGTCAGTTAGAGACAATAAAAGAGTTGGGTTTTAACAGAGTAAGCATGGGACTGCAAGACTTGGACGAAGATGTGCAAAGGGCAATAAACAGAATACAGCCAGAGTCTCTAATGAGAGATGTTATGAAGAGATTAAGAGACCTTGGCTTTAAAAGCATAAACATAGACCTCATATACGGGCTTCCCTATCAAACACCAGAAAAATTTAAAAGGACCATAGAGAAAACCATAGAGCTTGACCCAGACAGGTTGGCAGTTTATAACTTTGCTTATGTGCCATGGCTAAAGCCCCTGCAAAGAAAAATAGACCCAAATACCTTACCCCCTCCAGAAGACAAACTGACCATATTAGAGATGAGCATAGAACTCTTTCAGAAAGCAGGTTATCTATACATTGGTATGGATCATTTCGCAAAGCCGGAGGACGAGCTATCCTTAGCCCAACAAGATGGAACCCTTTGGAGGAACTTTCAAGGATATACTACCAAAAAGGGCGTGGACCTAATTGGTATAGGTGCCACATCCATAGGCATGCTACACGATGCTTACTTTCAGAACTATAAAACAATAAGAGAATACTATTTGGCTTTGGATCAGGGAGACCTTCCCACCATGAGGGGGTACCTGTTAAACCAAGAGGATCTCATTAGAAGAGAGGTTATCATGGACCTTATGTGCAACTTCCGATGCGATTTTAATAAGATAGAAAAAACCTTTGGCATATCCTTTGAAGATCATTTTGAGGAGGAGCTTCTCAGGCTTAGGGATATGGAAAAGGATGGGCTTTTGGAGATTAAAGACAGATCCATAAAGGTATTGCCGGTGGGACGCCTTTTAATAAGAAACATAGCCATGGTCTTTGATCAATACTTACCAAAGAAGAAAGAATTTAGCTTCTCTAGAACAATATGAATCTCTTGTCCATCCAAAACGTAAGCAAGGCATACAGGTTGCATGTGGGTCCTTTTAAAACCAAAAATTTTTTCGCCCTCAGGGATGTTAGTTTACAAGTTAAAGCTGGAGAAATATTGGCGTTGGTAGGAGAGTCTGGCTCTGGAAAAACCACTTTGGGAAAGCTCGTTTTAAGGTTGGAAAAACCCACCAAAGGTGAAATTCTTTTTGATGGTGTAGAAATTTCAAACTTTGGCAAGGAGTACACACGCTACGTTTCTGTAGTTTTTCAAGATCCGGCTTCTTCTTTAAATCCACGTATGAGTGTAAAAGAAACATTGGAGGAACCTTTAATAGTTCATGGATACAAAGGGAGAGAGGAAAGAATTCTAAATGTTCTCTTGGAGGCTGGGTTGAGTGAAGAGTATCTACACAGGAAAACCTATCAATTGTCTGGGGGTCAAAAGCAAAGAGTTGCCATAGCAAGGGCTACTGTGTTGGGACCAAAGCTTTTAGTGGCTGATGAACCAACTGCTTCCTTAGATGCAAGCCTCAGAAAAGGTATTCTCGAGCTCTTTTCAAAGCTGAAGTTGAAGGGTATGTCTGTCTTTTTGATAACGCACGATATAAGGTCTGTGGAGTACGTTGCAGATAGAGTGGCAGTCCTGTATAAAGGCAGACTTTTAGAGTTGGGGACAAAGGAGCAGGTTTTGAAAACACCTCTACATCCATATACTAAGTATCTTATACAGAACATACCCGCAGAGCATCCTTCTCAGAGAAAAACTATACAAGCTTCTGAATCGGAAACTCATACAGAAGAGGTTTGTCCCTTTTATCCTCTGTGCGAGCATAGGATGGAAGAATGCAGGACAAAACTAAGGGAGGCACTCATAGATGGAAGACTCGTTTGTTGCAATATATACTGAGCTGGTTTTGTTTATATTCCTTTTATATCTTTCTGGTTTCTTTTCCTCGTCAGAGGTGGTCTTCTTTGGTGCTAATCGGTATCTTCTGAGGAAATACTCCGGAAGTAAACTCTATAACTTAGCAAATAAACTTCTTTCAAAACCTCGCGAAGTTTTGCTATCTATCCTTATAGGAAATGAAGTAGTCAATGTGCTCCTTTCAGCTTATGGAACAAAGTTATTCGTATCCCGCTTTGGAGAGGGTGGGGCTACCCTTTCTGCGTTGCTTGTAAGTTTTCTGATATTTATCTTTGGTGAAGTTTTACCAAAAAACATAGTTTTACACTTTGCCACACGTTTATCTTTGTTTTACTCAGTGCCTTTCTACTTAATACATACCTTGCTTTACCCTCTGAGAGTTCTATTCAGTAGGTCAGTTCGTAATCTTTTACCTATGACCGATGGAGATGAGAGTATGGATAAGGAAAGGATCTTTTGGGATATATTTGACATGGGGTATGGAAAAGAGTTGTTCAGTGAAGAAGAAAAAAAGATGGTAGAAAAGGCTATATCTATAAAAGAAACTACAGCTAAGGAGATTATGACACCAAGACCTGATCTTTTCCTATTGGATGAAGAAAAAACTGTGCAAGAAGTATATCCAGAAATCATAGAAAGAAAGCACAGTAGAATTCCAGTGTATTCCCAAAGCCCGGACAACATTACCGGTATTGTTTTTGTAAAGGAAATTGTCCCTTTTGAAAAAAACCTAAACAAAAAGTTAAAGGAATTCAGAAAAGAATCGCTAATAGTTCCTGAAGTAATGACCTTGAGAGATTTAATAGTAGAGATGCGCACAAATAACTCTCAAATGGTTATCGTAGTGGGCGAGCACGGTGAGCTTGCCGGTATAATAACCATAGGAGACATACTTGAATTTCTCTTTGAAGAATTCCCAGAGAGTTGGGAAGAGGACTTTCAGCAAGTTGGTAAGGGAGTTTATAAGATTTACGGTTGGGTTGATGTGGAAACTGTTTCCAAAAGGCTAGGGATTGAACTTCCAGAAGATTATGAATATGACACAATTGGGGGCTTTGTTATGAAAAACCTTGCCAAAGTTCCAGAAGAGGGGGATGAGTTTGAATATGGTGGATATAAATTTGTGGTAGATAAAATGGAAGGCAACAGGGTAATAAGTCTACTGGCATTAACTTTGGAAGAGCAAAGAGTTTAGTCTATTAAACTTACCTTCTCCCAGATTATGGGAATAAAACCCCTTTCCTTTGTCCATTTCTTTGCTTGTGGGTAGTTTACTACGTTTAAATACTTTACTCTTAAGGATAGGTTTTTTTCCGACTCTCTTTTCAATTCCGCAATTTTGCTGACGTATTCCTTAGCCACTTTTATAGAATAAGCGGAATAAAAAAGATTCAAAGCTATAAGCATGAGTGAGAAAACAATATACCTCATATTTTCACCCCCGCTCTTAGTTTAGCACTCCTGCTTGCTGGGTTTTGCATTACTTCCTCCCTTTTTGGAGTTATCGGCTTTTTAGTAAGGATTTTAAACTGATGGGCATGTTCTTTGAAAAAGAGTTTTACTACCCTATCTTCAAGAGAGTGAAAAGAGATGACTACTAACCTGCCACCACTTCTCAAATAGGTTGGCACTTTTCCCAAAGCTATTTTTAAATGTTCCAACTCTCTATTTACCTCTATTCTTATAGCCTGAAACACTTTGGTGGCGGGATGGATTTTCCCCCGCCTTTTCAAGACTGAAAGTACTATATCTGCAAGCTCTTTCGTGGTTTCTATTGGCTTCTTAATCCTTTGCAGAGCTATAGCTTTGGCAATAGCTTTTGCTTTCTTTTCCTCCCCATACTCTCTTATTATTCTCTCCAATTCCTTTTCTGAATATCTGTTGATCACCTCATAGGCTGTTAGTCTATCCTCTGGATCCATCCTCATGTCCAACGGATCATCCCTCTGGAAAGAAAAACCCCTTGGGCTTTTTAGCTGATACATGGATACACCCAGATCAAACAAAAAACCATCAACCAGTGTTATACCCTCCTCCTTTAAAACTAAGTCAAAATCGGAATAATTAGCTTTGTATAGGCTAAATCTTCTTTCAAACTCCTTTAGGTTTTCCTTTGCAATTTCTAAGGCAAAAGGATCTCTGTCTATACCTATGAGAAATGCCCGTGGGTTTTTCTGCAATATTCTTTTTGCATGCCCCCCAAGCCCTACGGTGCAATCTACAAAAAGCTTCCCACCACCCCCCAAAAGCAAATCTGTAGCTTCTTCAAGAAGAACGGGTTTGTGCATATATATCCATTTGCTTTATAGGCATAAAGCTCTTTCTGTGTATTGGGGTCAGTTTATACTTTCCAAGCTTTTCAATGTGTTCCTTAGTTGGATAACCTTTGTTTTTTTGAAAGTTAAACTGAGGGAAGATCTGATGATAATGATCCATAATTTTGTCCCTTAGCACCTTTGCTACTACAGAGGCACACGCACAGCTAAGACTCTTTTCATCCCCTTTTGTTAGAGGTATGCAGTTATAGTTTTCTAACCTAACATGGTCTGTGATCACTACATCAAACTTAGTTTTTAGATCCTGCAGAGCCCTTTCCATCGCCAATTTTGTAGCTTTTAGGATGTTTAGCCTATCAATTACCACGCTATCCACTACTGCTGTACCTATAGCCAAAGCTATCTGCTTTATGTATTCGTACGCTTCTTCTCGCTCCTTCTCAGACATCTTTTTTGAATCGCCTTTTAAGAAAGTTTCTGTAAAAGGGGGAATAATTATCGCACAGGCGACTACAGGACCTGCCAGAGGGCCCCTTCCCGCCTCATCTACACCCGCCACTATTAGTCCTTTCTCCCAGAAAGGGAGTTCCCAGTTTAGCATTATTTTTTCTTTATTTCCCAGGCTTTTATTTCCTTTACCTTACCAAGTGCCTCTTTACCCCTATATTTTCTAAGGAAGTAGAGCTTGGCCCTACGTACTTTACCATACTTAACAAGCTCTATCTTCTCAATGTTGGAGCTATAGTATGGGAATGTTCTTTCAATACCTACACCATACGATTCTTTACGAACTGTAAAGGTCTTGCCCAGGCCAGACCCCCTTATTCTTATCACCACACCCTCAAAAGGCTGTATTCTCTCTTTATCCCCTTCAACTATTTTGTAGTAAACTCTGACTGTATTTCCTACCTTTAGCTCTGGATACTCTTTGGCTGGAGCGTATATTTTTTCTATCTCCTGTATTAAACTACTCATGGCTTTACCTCCATATTTGAAAACATTCATTATAACACAACTTAGCGTTTAAACTTGATAAAATGCTAAAACTTAGAAGGAGGGTTAAAGTGCGCTTAAAAAAGCGCTATGGACAACATTTATTAATTTCCACAGGCGTAGCTAAGAAAATCTTGGATGTGGCGGAGTTGGGAGATGGAGATATAGTAGTAGAGATAGGTCCAGGTACTGGGAGCCTAACAAAAGAAATTTTAAAAACTCCTATCAAAGAACTTCACTGCATAGAAATAGACCTAGAGATGATCAACGAATTAAAAAAGTTGGAAGATGAAAGGCTAAGGATCCATCACGCGGACGCTTCAGAGTTCCATTATTGCGAACTTGGAAAGGAATTAATACTTTTGGGAAATTTACCCTACAATGTGGCAAGCCTTATAATTGAGAGAACAGTATTCTGCCACCATTGTGTAAAGCTGGCAGTCTTTATGGTCCAAAAGGAAGTTGCGGAGAAGCTCATAAAGTGCTCTTCTTGGCTTGGCTGTTTTGTTAATACTATTTTCCAGATCAACTACGTTATGACAGTGCCACCCAGATTTTTCCTACCCCCACCAAAGGTTCAATCTGCAGTTATAAAGCTTGTCAGAAAGGAAAATAAAACAAAGATAGATCTAAAGAAATACAAAGCGTTTCTGACTATGCTTTTTTCCTTCAGAAGAAAGACTCTAAGGAATAAACTTACGGAGGATCTACTACAGAAAGCTTTAGTAGATCCCCTAAAAAGGGTTGAAGAATTGTCCTTGGAAGAAATACAAAGACTGTTCTTTATATATCAGCTAGAAGGAGCTTAAGGTCTTCTTGTGCTCCAAAATCCCTTTCCTTCTTGCATGGCTTTTTTTTGGGCTTTTAGAAGTCTCTCTTGATATTTTATGTTTGGCGGTATAGTGTAAACCTGGGCCATTCCTTCCATTACCAACAGTTCGTTAATCATTCTGCCATCCTTTAGCCACACGTAAGCTAGGACTCTACCATACCTATCTGTAGGTTGGACATCCTGTTCTAGATAAACTAACTCTCCCTTCGGCAACAACTTCTTTGTATATTCTTTAGCCTCTTTTCCCATCTTTATGATCTCTTTCTTACTCAATCCGGTCCTATCTACATCCCTTTCCAACTTAGGACTTTCCCTAGTTTCTGGAGTATCCACCCCTATCATCCTAACCTTTATCTCTTCTCCATCTTTTAAGGTACATGTAAAAGTGTCCCCGTCTATAACCCTTACCACACGACAGGGTATTTTATTTTTACCTTCTCCCTTATCCGTTTGTATGTCTTTACCGCACGAATAAGAGAACAGTAAAACCAGAATGGAGAAAAATAAAACCGTTCTCATCTTTAAAATTTTACTGGTAAAATTATACAAAATGTCCAAAAACCTTACTAAGGAAGAAAAAAGAGTTATTTTAGGGATCTCCTTTGCTGTAGCAACCAGGATGCTCGGGCTTTTTCTGTTATTGCCCGTTCTCTCTCCTTATCTTAAAAATCTTGAAGGTTCTACACCCTTTTTAATAGGTCTTGCTATAGGTATATACGGCTTTGCGCAGGCCATTTTGCAAATACCCTTTGGATACCTTTCAGACAAAGTGGGAAGAAAGCCAGTGATAATTTTGGGAATGATAACATACATATTGGGAAGTTTGCTTGGAGGGTTTGCCAAAGGTATATGGATAATGATTTTGGCAAGGTTTATTCAAGGTTTTGGTGCTGTTTCTTCTGCCATGACTGCCCTCTCTTCAGACTTGACCAGAGAGGAGGTAAGAACCCGTGCTTTTGCCATAATAGGATCCTCCATCAGTCTTGTCTTTACCTTTAGTGTGGTTTTTGCTCCAGTTATTGCAGGAATGGTTGGCGTGCCAGTCCTATTTTACCTTACTGCCTTTCTAAGTTTGCTGGCCACTCTATACTTAGCGTTTTTTATTCCAGAACCAAAGAATCACCACAGAGAGATAGAGCCATCTTTGAAAAACTTCCTTATAGTCCTAACAGACATAAATCAAATCTTTCTGAACCTTTCAATAGCTATTTTGCATGCTTTTTTGGTTGCGATCTTTACCACCGTACCTTATAAGTTGGTTTATGAATACGGTATGCCTAAAATAGAGCACTGGAAAATATACCTACCAGCCTTAACACTGTCCTTAGCTCTGATGGCTCCAGCGGTTATCTTGGCAGAAAAGAGAAAAAAATTCGGAGAAGTTTTTGTTTTAGGAGTGGCTCTTATAGGTATTGGCTTTCTAATTTATCAGGTTTTTAATTCTTTTTACGGTGCTATCATTCTTCTTTTTCTATTTCTGATAGGCTTTCACGTTTTAGAGCCCATAATTCCTTCCCTTCTTACTAAGCTAACCCATAGGGACCTCAGGGGATTGTCCTTAGGTCTGTTTAACACAGTTCAGTTTTTGGGAGCTTTTTTAGGTGGTCTTCTTGGGGGATTTGCCATAAAGCATGGCATTTGGGTTTTTACTACAATGGGAATGGTCTTCTCAATCTTTTGGCTTATAAGTACTTATTTGTGGTCAAGAGGCTTAAAGAGGTTGTTCAAAAATCCTTCAGGCAGTGCTGAGTAGTTATAATAAAGCCTAAGATTTATGTAAGCGTGCAATTCAAACTTCAATTGAATGGTCCTGACAGAAAAAAGCTCTTCCAGCTAATGCGTAAGCAATCATCCGCCATAAGGTCTGCCTATAAACTGCTAACAAACAAAAACTCCTTATTGGTTCAAGGGGCGTGGGGACGTCCCAATGAGGGATTTTTTTGAACAACCTCATTGTTTATGACATAGCCCCCATAAAGTACTTCTCTTGCGCTCTATTTTGTCTTAGAATTATATAATCATGGGAAAAATTAGAGTGCAAGAGTTAGCTAAAGACTTAGGCTTAAAAGTAAAGGAAATACAGGAGGTTTTGAAGGAGTGGGGGATAAGTAAGGGAAATTTTGCTTACTTAGAAGAGGAAGAGGTGCAGATAATATTGGACCATTTTGAAAAGGAAAAATCCGTAGAGACGAAAAAACCGGAAGAGGTGGAATTAGAAAAGGAACACAAAAAAGAGGAAAAACATGAACATACATCTAAAAAGCTTTCTGTAAAGGAAAAGCAAGGGGCTCCGGCAAGAACAGAGATCAAGGAGAGAAAAAGGGCTACACCCGTGACCTTCAAAATGGAAGATAGGCAGGAAAAACCTAAACAAACCTTCCAGCAAACAATACCTCCACCTCCAGCGCCAAAGGTGGAAAAAATTGAGGAAAAGCCAAAGAGAGAGGAGAAGAAGGTTAGCAAAGAAGAACAGCAAGTTTTAAAGAAATTAGAACAGCAGATTGAAAAAAAGAAAAAGGAAGAAAAAGAAGAGGAGATAAAGATAGTGCAGATTCCAGAGGTGATTACAGTGCGGGAGCTTTCGGAGCTTTTAAAAACTCCCCCCAACATAATTATGGCTGAGCTACTAAAAAAGGGAGTGCTTGCTACGATAAATCAGACCGTCCCTCCAGAAGTTGCAATTCAAGTTGCTGAAGCTCTAGGCTTCTTGGCAGAAATAAAAAAAGAAGAGCAAGAAGTTGTGGAGGAAGAAGAGATACTTGAAGAAGTAGAAAAGCTTCCTAGATCGCCCATAGTAGTTGTAATGGGGCACGTGGACCATGGAAAGACCACACTACTTGACACAATAAGGAAGACAAACGTAGCTCAAAGGGAAAAGGGTGGAATAACTCAGCATATAGGTGCTTCTGTGGTAGAGTTGCCTGATGGGAGAAAAATAACCTTTCTTGATACTCCTGGGCACGAAGCTTTTACCTCTCTAAGAGCAAGAGGTGCGCAGGTGACGGACATTGCAATATTGGTGGTTGCGGCTGATGATGGTGTTATGCCTCAGACCGTTGAAGCCATAAACCACGCCAAAGCTTTCAATGTGCCCATAATAGTGGCTGTAAATAAGATAGATAAGCCAGAGGCAGATCCTCAAAGAGTGCGTAGAGAGCTCTCTGAACTTGGACTGATTCCCGAAGAATGGGGAGGTGATACTATCTTTGTAGATGTTTCCGCAAAAACTGGGCAAAACGTAGAAAATCTTCTGGAGTACATACTCCTTCTGGCAGATATATTAGAGTTAAAGGCAAGGTACGAAGGACCCGCTAAAGGTACAGTCATAGAGTCTAAGCTGGACAAGCAAAGGGGACCAGTGGCTACATTGTTAGTTCAGGAGGGGACTTTAAAGATAGGGGATGTGTTAGTAGCTGATACTACCTACGGTAAGGTAAGGGCCATGTTTGACGATAAGGGAAGGAGGCTAAAAGAAGCGGGCCCCTCTGTACCAGTGGAAGTGCTCGGTTTTGAAGAATTACCTATGGCTGGGGACACCTTTAAAGTGGTAGAGGATGAAAGAAAGGCAAGACAGATAGTTGAAATCAGAAAAATTAGGAAAGAACAGCAGGAAAAATTATCCAAAGGCTTTATGCTTGAGGATGTATTTAAGAAAATACAAGAGGGGGAACTAAAAGAGCTAAGGATAATCCTTAAAGCTGACACAGTGGGATCCCTGGAGGCATTGAAAAAGTCTCTAACAGAATTATCAACTCCTGAAGTAACGGTAAGGATAATACACGGTGCGGTTGGAGGAATAACGGAAAACGACGTTATGCTCGCAAAGGCAAGCCAAGCTGTGATAATAGGCTTTAATGTGCGTCCAGATGTGAAGGTTAATGAGGTTGCGGAGAAAGAGAAAGTGGATATCAAACTATACAGCATCATATATGAGGCTATGGAGGACGTTAGGAATGCTCTCAAAGGGATGCTAAAGCCTGTACAGAAAGAGGTGGTTCTCGGCTCTGCAGAAGTTAGGGCTACTTTCAAAATAAAGGGAATAGGAACCGTAGCAGGTTGTTATGTGCTTGAAGGCAAAATTGTGCGCAATGCTAACGCAAGGCTTGTGAGAGATGGGGTTGTGATCTACACAGGTAAGATAGAAAGTCTCAAAAGGTTCAAAGAGGATGTGCAAGAGGTGGCAAGAGGTTTTGAATGTGGAATAAAACTTAAAGATTATAACGATGTGAAGGTGGGTGACATAATAGAATGCTACGAAGTGAAGCTAGAAAGACAGTCTACTTAAACATAAACGAAGTTTATGCGTCCATACAGGGCGAAGGGCTTCTGGTGGGTCTACCTGTCATATTTGTCAGATTCCAAGGGTGCAACTTAAGGTGTCCTTGGTGCGATCAACCTTCAGCCCTTCCTTTCTCAAACGAAAATCCAACACTAGTGAAGGATCTTTTGATAAGTCTATCTCACTACCCAACCAAACATGTAGTGCTTACAGGTGGAGAACCTTTAGCACAAGAGGGGATAGTTTTTTTGGTAGAGAAGTTGTTATCGAAAGGTTACTTTGTGCAGATAGAAACAAATGGGACTCTTTGGCAAAAGGGTTTAGAAGAATTTGCAGATCGTATTTACATTACATGTTCTCCCAAATGGACAGCCAACTGGTTCGTTCATCCAAAGATAATCCAGTATGCCAAAGAGCTTAAGTTTGTGGTTGATGACGTGTTAAGTCAAGAGGTGTTACTAAAGGAGGAGTTTAGAAGATTGCTTGAAGAGGAAAAGGTTGTTCTTCAACCAGAAGGAAATAAGTTGGTCTTTTTTGAAAAGGCTCTGAACCTGCAGGCTACTTTACTAAAACTCGGCTTTACCGTAAGAGTTCTGCCTCAGGTCCATAAGTTTTTTGGAGTTCCATAACCTTTTCAGCACCTGGGAAGAAATATTCTAAGATAGCATCATACATAGCTTTAGCGAATCTTTCCTGAAATTGGGGATCATTCATTAAAAGGGCCTCCTGCGGATTGGTTATGAACCCTACTTCTACCAAGATTGAAGGTATGCCCGGAGTTTTAAGCACTGCAAAGCCAGCCCTTTGAATGCCCTTAAATTCAACCTCTCTACCCAACTGCGCCCGAAGGTTTTTTGAGAGCATGTTTCCAAACTGAACACTTTCGTAAAGTGTCACGTCCAAAGCCAGATCTGCCATAACTCTTCTAACATTGATAGGGACATCAGCAACGCCTATAGTAAGTTTAGCGTAGTTATCATTGTTAACAATTGCCTCCTTTTTTTTCTGTGCTGCTTCAGAGGATATGGCAAATACCATCGTCCCTTTTGCATGCTCTGAAATTCCCTTTGGAGATGCGTTAGCGTGTATGCTTATAAAGAGGTCTGCCCTGTTGCGTAGGGCTTTCTTTGCCCTTTCATCTAGTGGAACAAAGGTATCGTCTTTTCTGGTTAGTATAACTTTAAACCTTCCATCCTCGTTTAAAAGCTGGGCAAGCTTTAAGGTAATGGCTAAGTTTATATCCTTTTCTCTTATGCCATTGTATCCTATAGCACCAGGATCACGTCCACCGTGTCCTGCATCCAAAACTATCACTCTCCTTTGAGTAATTATCGTCCCTTTGGCCCTTTCAGAAATCAGTCTTTCTCCAACGTTTTTAGTTTCCCTATAAGAAATAATCTTAAGAACAGTTGGATCAAGTATAGCTATGAGTGGATCATCATCCGGAAGAGTGTTTTTGTAAACATCTATGACTATTCTAAAAGGATCTTCCAAAGAAAAGGCTTTTACCTCAGAGTATTCTGTGTCAAAGACAAAGCGTGTGCCCCAGGGGTGTTTTCCGATTCGCGCTTTTGTGTTTGTGGGTGGTTTTATGTCTCCCATAACATCTACCACAATCCTTTTGGGGTTTTCCAAGAGCAATACTCTATAATCTACCCTCTTTTCAAACTCTAAAACCAAACGCCGTTTATCCGGATAACTTCCTTCTCTGTAGCTTACCTGAATACCAAAGGAGAATGAACAAACAAGTAAGCTAAAAATTATTAAAATCTTCTGGAACATGCACCTCCTCCTCTACCTCCTGCTTCCTAGTTGCCCAAGGAGGTTTAGGGAATTTTAACATCAAAGGTGAGGGAATGTCTGGCTGATAGAGTATCATGCTTCCTTTTTTGAGAATCAAAGCTCTCTGCCTGAAGTTGTTTGTGAGAAACTCATACTCTTTGTTCAAAAGCTCACTGCTATCCATACGGCCCACCACCTTGATGGCAGAGTTAGCAAGAATCCTCTTTTCTATCTCGCTGGCAGTTTGCTGAGCACCTAAAAGGATAACACCCAAGCTTCTACCTCTCTCCGCTATGTCTAAAACCACATCCTTTATAGGGCTCCATCCATCTTTTGGAGCATATTTATTTAATTCGTCCAAAACAACAAAAACCTTAGGGAATGGATTAGATCTATTTTCTTTCTCTTCAAAGAGCTTTTTCAGAACCGCTCCCACTATGAACATCTGGGCTATGCTGTGAAGACTGCTTATGTCTATAACAGAGACTTTGTTTTCTTCCCATTTTATGGGGCTGGATTGGGTAGGATGTACAAACCTTCTGATATGGGACGCGGCCCTTGAAAACCTTCTAAGAAAGGCCCTGGCGGTTTGTATGGATGCATCACCGAACCACTCCTTGTATAAATCTTTAGAGCCTGCCTCCGCTTGCTCTATTGCTTCTGTGAAGATATTTTCTATATTCCGAAGGGATTCTATATCCCTACCATAACTGTCTAAAAGCCTACCATCTGGGCTTTCTTTTGCCAAGTAGTAAAGCTTGTTTGCAATCCTCTCTACAATGTATGGTACCTGGGACTTTGTCTCTTCCTCTTCTACGAACATAAACCTAAGGAGTCCTTCCTGTGCAAACTCTCGCAAACTCCAATAAAATGGAACTACTTTTTCATCTTGCCTCTCAGAGTCTGGAATAGAGTAGTCCTCAGTATAGGGTGGCACGTAGAACTTTACATCTTTGAAAGGCTCGGATCTCATTCCCAGCTTTCTTAAAGCTTCTTCGTCCTCTCGAGAGAGGTTCTTATTCTTTTTGTCTATCCATAAAAGGTCTTTGCCTTTCACGTTAAAGATAATGGCGTTTATTCTTCTCTCCTTGCTGTGATTTAGCAAAGAATAGAGTAAAAACAGAGCGTAAGAAGTTTTGGTTGCCACACCGGACATGCCAGAGATAGAAACGTGAGCGCCCTCCGTGCCGTCCAAAAAGTGATAGTTTATATAAACCACTTGCCCAGAGCGGGAAAGTCCTGCGGGTATTTTTACCTTCATCTGATCGTAGTAGAGGGCTTTGTCAAGCTCTTCATCCTGAGCTCTGTAAACTGGGTCTCCTGGAGATGGTGGAATAAAGATCTCTGGTTCCACTCTGGTTAAAGAAACCTTAGCCACGTAGGCTATGTTTATTGGGATCACCCCCTGCGTTGCAAGATGAGCATCATACACCCACTGAGCACCTTCCAAAAACTTCTGCACTTCTTGCACTATTCCGTAATATTTAACTTTCTGATTTCCAATCTTTGCCTCCGCATAAAGCACATCGTCCAACTGAACAAGATTTCCTGTCTCTACTCCCACCCAAAATTCTAAAGGTGTTATAGGTTTTGTACCCAACACGATCCCCACTTTCATAGTGGATTAATATAATACGGTTCTAACTTAAAAACATCCTCTCCTTCGTCGCCGGACAGAAACCTTTCGTATGCAAAAAGAGCCCCATATGCTGAAAAAGGAAAAAAATCAAGCTGGTAGTTAGCAAAATCTACAGAATGGGACCTTAGGGCTATTACGCTACCTTCCAAAGGCTCTCCCTTCCAAACTTTTACTGGGCTTAAAGAACTTCCATCACTCACCCTGTAAAATAGGTTTCTGCTTACCTTCAGGAAAGCAACCTTTGGTGGGGGAGTTAAAGTGTATTTAAGCATAAGTTCTAAGTTTTCGTATGTGTATATAGGTTTTTGGTTTATGTATGCTAAGGTTTTCATGAAGGTTATTCCTACTCTAAGGGAGGTTAGATAACCTACTCCGATGGATACACAAAAGGCATCAAAGTCTTTTGGTTCCAAGCCCAGTTTTCTAAGCACAGTGGGCAAAAGTTCCAAAGACTTTTTGTTGCTATCCTCATAGTAAATTAAGGTTAGCTTTCCATTTTCTAACACCGAAAGGTTTAGGAAAGAAAAGGAAGTGTCTAAGGAAAGGATTTTCATAAAGGTGTTTCTTCGTAATGTTTGTAATTTTGTTCCCAAAGATAGGCAAGTTTCAAAAGTGTGGTTTCATCAAAGGCTTTTCCTATGAGCTGTCCTCCTACGGGCAGTCCATTGGTCTTTCCTATGGGAACAGATATGGCCGGAAGTCCCGCTAAATTTACGCTAACGGTAAATATATCCGCCAAATACATCTTTATTGGATCGGAAGTTCTTTCTCCAAACTTAAAGGCAGTGGTAGGTGAGGTGGGACAAGCTATAACATCAACCTTTTTGAAGGCTTCTTCAAAATCCCTTTTTATGAGAGCTTTTACTTTCATTGCTTTTAGGTAATAGGCGTCGTAGTATCCGGTAGATAGTGCAAAGGTGCCCAAAAGTATTCTCCTTTTTACCTCTGGACCAAAACCGTAATCTCTGGTTTCTGCATACATTTGGTTTATGTCTTTGGCTTTTGCCCTGTATCCAAATCGCACACCGTCATACCTTGCCAAATTGGAGCTTGCCTCAGAAGGTGCGATTATGTAGTATGTGGGTATGGCATACTTGCTGTGGGGAAGGGATACTTCCTCCAATTCAAACCCTTGAGATTCTAAAAACTTTAAAAACCCATCAAAGCACACTTTAACCCCTTCTTCCACCTCAAATTCAAAGAACTCTTTTGGAATGCCTACCCTTAGTTTTTCTGGGACCTTCTCTATCTCCTGGCTGAATTTTGGCATCTCCACCCTTGCACTGGTGGAATCTTTTGGATCAAAACCGCTTATAACCTCCATGATCAGTGCTACATCCTTTGCCCACCTCCCAAAGGGTCCTATCTGATCAAGGGAGGAAGCAAAGGCAACCAATCCATAACGGGAAACTCTTCCATAAGTTGGCTTTAGCCCAATAACACCGCAAAAGCTCGCGGGCTGTCTTATGGAACCTCCCGTGTCTGAGCCGAGGGAAAGTGGTACAGATTGGACCGCAACTGCCACCGCAGAACCACCGGAGGAGCCTCCCGGCACCCTTTCTAAATCCCATGGGTTTTTTGTGGGAAAAAAGGCAGAGTATTCTGTGGATGAGCCCATGGCAAACTCGTCCATGTTGGTCTTCCCAACTATCAAAGCACCCGCAAGCTTAAGTTTTTCTACAACAGTCGCATCATA